>Ga0325405_1004996_pt1 | contig 13503 bp, 14 predicted proteins | sample PopdelMetagenome_21_FD_205663 | JGI IMG/M metagenome (GOLD analysis project Ga0325405, IMG submission 205663) | Populus deltoides microbial communities from Bellville, Georgia, United States - Xylem-Control-R2 | ecosystem: Host-associated > Plants > Phyllosphere > Stem > Wood/Secondary xylem... | reverse complement strand
TGGCCAACAGGATTGACAGAGTGTATCTCTGTATCTCTTCAAACTCGACCCACTCATTTACTTTATAATAACAAATTTAATTTGTTATTATATGTTATGTCTTTGTTTTGCAATTGATTTTTCTATTTTAGTCAATTGATTCAATTAATATATTAAGTCTAAATTATTTATTAGAACTTATAATAGGTTTTGAGTTAATTTATTGAGCTCAATTCCTAGTTTTAATTAAGGTCAACCCAAGAAAATTAGTAATATAAGCCCAACTTATAAATATTTATGATATCCATAAAAAAATATAACCCAGCCCAATATATCCAACCCGTTTAAGTTAAAAAAAAATGGATCGAATTTATAATTTGTAAAATATCAGAAGTTGTATTAGATATAATTATAGGTTTAAACTTGACCCAACTATATCCATTAACACCCCTAACATTAGGGATGGTTAGTTTACCCATATCAAATGGATACCGATCCAAACCAACCCAAATGAATTGAGAATTTTTATTTCAAATTTGGTTCAGGTCAGATTCGAGTATAACTAAAAGATAAAAAAGCAAGTTTTGGATTAGATATGAATTTTGGTCTCCTCAACCTGAACTTTGTCCAACCTAAAACAAATAAATAACATTAAATTTTGAAAATATTACATACGTATAAAGCTAATTAAGTACTAAATAGTTTCAATTATTATTAACGTTGATGCTCGGGCCAGTTTGTATGCACCTTGAATAATCATATGGATCCTGAAGTTAATGACTATATAAACCTTTAATGACCCCGAGATTTGTAAGACTCGAACTGGTAACCTCTACAAAATAAACCTATGATTTGACCAATTGAGCTATACCCTTCATAATTACATTAACAACATTGTTGATCAGTCAAGTGTTAGGGTTTACTTATGCGCGACAAACAAATAAATGCACCACAGATAACAGAAAAGCTAGAACAGTTCACTGCTTGTTCGTTGAGACAATGATAGAATAGAGAGAGAAAAATGGGTTTGATTATGGTACTCTTCTTCTCATGTTTTCTTTGAATTTTTGCTGATGCTATAAAAAATGAACCATCGAGCCGCTTTTAAACCATCAATATGACAACATTTGGAAACTCCAGAATCTTCATTTCCGGCCATGAACTTTTCTGGAGTAAGAAAAAAGATAGCATTTTTTTTCAGCAGAAACAACAGTTGAAACCATATGGAACATTCTGGAGCCATGAACAATCATATTTTTCTTTACAGTTCCTTCAAAAGAGAACTAGAAAGCTATGATTCCAACAGAGTCAAATTGATCTAGAGGCAGCACTTAATTGATCTCGCCATGTCATGTAAATTGGATTTCAAACTGGACGTTGACCTCCAAAAGCTGCTAGTGAGAACCAAACTTCGGACAGTCCTCAGCAAGTGGGAAATCCAAATTTTCCACATTTCTGAATGTTCTTGGGATCGTCTTGTTGTTAGAAATTTGTTTAAAGAACATGATTAAAAGATATATTTAAAATCAAATTAAAAGTAAGATCCACTTATTTTTAGGTTAAAACTTTATTGGAATTTAATCTCCAATATATGCTCTTTAACATAGAATATTAACATGATTTAAATAAATTATATTAAAACAAAGACACCCATCTTCAATATTTTTTATTGGTTTAACCAAAGGTCTTTCAAGTTGATGGAAGAAAAAAAATGGTGAAGATTGAGCCATCAAGGTTGGATAGAGATGCTGCAAGAGTTGCCTAATAACAATTTTGATTGGAAAGCCTGGTGGATCACAACAGTAAATACCCTGATGAGTTTTGAGTAAAGACGCTAGGCATATTTAGTTGGGATTACAAGTTATGTAAGTTATGCTCTGACCCTTACGATAAGACAACTAAGGGGCATACAATACGTCTCGAGAATTGTTGGACTTTCCTAATTTTCTTGGTCATTCAAAGATCTGTCTGCATATTATTAGGTGCTGAAAATTATCAAACAAGATTAGAAGTATTTAGTTATGATCATCGAGTCTGAAAGTTTGAGGGACCTTAGCGTAAGTGAAGAGTATACGAGATGCAGAGATTTGATCCTAGCCATTGTTCCTAGGATGCCACACTCTGAAGCTAGACCTTTATAAGTTGTAGAAAAGCCGATTAAAAAACAAAAGGTCAACAATGAGGAGGAGTTAAGAGAGCAAGTAAAAAAAACTCCAAATATAATTGAGCAAGAGAAAGAGAGACAAGGCAACTTTAGAAACAATGATGTTAGAAGGAGACAAAAGGAGGGCATTTCTAGAAAAGCAAGTTCCATCCAGAGATGCAAGAATAACAGTACTAGAGCTATAATTAAGCAAAAAGAAGATTGCAAAAGAAGAATCTAAGAAAGACAAAGAAGAACTAGGTTTGAATATGATGCAAATTAAGTAGCTCCGAACTTAAAGTATTGAGGTCTGACTTCAATGATTGTCAAAGAAGCATAGAATATTATCAAGATAAATTTGTATAGATTCAAGTAAAGAAGATAAACACAATTGAGAAATACGAGAAGCTAAACAAGAAATATATAATGATGGAAAGCCAACTAGTCGAATCATAAGAGGTAGCAAGGGTTAAAGGCAAAGGGAAGAAAGTTAAGGTTTTTGAAGCAGATCTAATGAATAAGAAATATGAAATCAAGGTGCTGAGAGTAAAGCTCAATAAAGAACAAGAAAAGGTAAAGCATTTAAGTGAGAAGTTGTTAGCATTAGAAAAGCATAAAGACTAGATCGACACCAACAACAATACCTTGAACCGAAGCAACATGCTGCTCATAGAAAAGATGACCAAAATGGATAAGCATCTAGACAAAGTTGTCAGATATGCTAGGATTGTTAGGCCAAAGCTCAAAAGGTGTGAGAAGACATCCTTCGCTACCAAAAAAACTTAGCTGAGATCGACTTTTCTGGGAAAATTTAATTAGAATAGTTGCTTTGCTTTACTACCTATAGCTAGAGATATGGTTGAAGAGAAAGACTGATGTACTTTTCCTTTTCCTTGTATTTTCTTTTCTAAAAACAATGTAATGGACTTATCAATAATATTAATAAAAAAAGGCTTTGAGCCATCTTTTGTGTAAATTTTGTCTATTGAAAAGCATGATTTAAAGCAATGACTTAGGCAGAATTACTCCTGACAAGAAATGTGACAAAAAAATCCACACCCATTATACAAACAAAGTGGTGGCCATCAGTCATTCTTGAAAAGGCCAAATCCATATGCAATATACATTAGCATATGCATCATGTTCATGTATTTAATCATGTATTTGCTTATAAATTGTCATATCCATTATAAGTTGTAAAACATAGGTCCCTCACCTAAACTCTACTACACCCAACTAGGAGAAAAAAAGGAGAATGAAAAAAGGGCACACCCAGAATTACATTATCAGAGAGAGCTATAATCTATAAATAATAAAGTTTCTTGAATGACCAATATGCTTAAAAAACCTTTAAGGTTTAGGAATGGGAAGGGAACATATACATAACCTCTTGTGGAAGCACCAACAACCTATGTCCCTCATACACCTTGGAACTTTGGGGAAATTCAGCAACTAAGCAGCATTTTACCCTTATTTCCCTTGTCCAACTGGCTCAAACTCTGGTCATTATGGATTTGATAGTTGAAGGACCCTCTAATGATAGATCTATTGGTTCTATAAACTATGATAAATGGATTGGTTTGGAAGAGAGATTACGAGTAATTGAAGGTAATGTTATATTTAACCCTGTACGAGTAAATGAAGTGTGCTTGGTACCAAACATCATGGTGCCAGAGGAATTCAGAGTGCCATACTTCATCAAGTATACTGGACTAGAATGTCCAAACACCCATCTCCAGTCATACTGTAATAAAATGATTGAAGTGATCCATAGTGATAAAATGTTAGTCACTAAAGTTCTGAAATCGTGTAATCAAGCCCCTGGGTAAATTGTAATTGGACTCATGTATTTCGGCATTTTTTACAAGCCAATCGTTAATCTGTTGTAATTTTGCTCCTAATTAACCCCAAACTTTGTTATTTCTTCAATTAAGTCCCTGATTTCATTAATTTAATTAAATCTAAGTCTAATTAAGTCTCAAAACTTATCAATTCTCCAATTAAACCCTTGATTTGATTAATTAAATTAATTTCAAGCTTAATTAAATCTCAAAACTTATCGATTCTCCAATTAAACCCTTGATTGGATTAATTAAATTAATTTCAAGCTCAATTAAGTCTCAAAACTTATCAATTCTCCAATTAAAACCTTGATTGGATTAATGAAATTAATTTCAAGCTTAATTAAGTCTCAAAACTTATCAATTCACCAATTAAACCCTTGATTGGATTAATTAGATTAATTCCAAAGTTTAATTAAACCTAAAAACATCCAATCATGTTGCCCTTAACCCAAATTTTAATTCATTCTTCATTTATTTCATTTTACTTGTTTTTCATAATTATTATTTTTTCATCATCATTTTTTTATTCTTTTCAATAAATAAAATAATAATAATAATTAAAATAAAAGGGTCAAAAATTAGGTTATGACAATTGCCCCCTCTTTATAATATTTATTATGCAAAGATATTAGAAAATTTCATTTTTTTTTAGCTTTGTGTAGTAAATTTCTAAAGAAAAGTAGATACAGATTTTTTTTAGTCTTGAAAACTTCAAAAACAGTAGATTAACACACGACCTTTATAGAGAGATGTAGAAATCAAGAAACAAGTCATTTGGAAGACGACCCACTTTTTATTTTTTGTTTTTTGTTTTGTTTTTGTTTTTGTTTTTGTTTTTGTTTTTAGAAGTGGTCGCATTGTAATGGGTGACGTACCCAAATGGAAAAATACAAAGAAAAGGGTCTTATTGTGATGGGTGACCTACCTAAGTAAAAAAAAACGAAAGGAAAATGAGGGCTTGAAGGCGTACTGAAAAGAATAGTCAAGGGCTCAAAGGCGCGCTTGAAAAGAAGCGAGGGCTCAAAGGCGCTCGAAGAGGAAGTGAGGGCTCAAAGGCACACTCGAAAAAGAATCGAGGGCTCAAAGGCGCTCGAGGAGGAAGCGAGGGCTCAAAGGCGCGCTCGAAAGAGAAGCGAGGGCTCAAAGGTGCTCAAAAAGGAAGCGAAGGCTCAAAGGCACGCTCGAAAGAGAAGCAAGGGCTCAAAGGCGCTCGAAAAGGAAGCGAGGGCTCAAAGGCGCGCTCGAAAGGAAAGCGAGGGATCAAAGGCGCTCGAAGAGAAGCAAGGGCTCAAAGTCGCGCTCGAAAGGAAAGCAAGGGCTCAAAGGCGCTCGAAGAGAAGCAAGGGCTCAAAGTCGCGCTCGAAAGGAAAACAAGGGCTCAAAGGCACTCGAAAAGGAAGCGAGGGCTCAAAGCGCTCGAAGTGAAAGGAAGGGCTCAAAGGCGCTCGAAGTGAAAGCAAGGGCTCAAAGGCACTAGAAGATAAGTGAGGGCTCAAAGGCGCTCAAAGAGGAGATAAGGGTTTGAAAGTGCCCTAAAAATGATGATCAAAGGCTCGAAGGCACATTTAAAGGAGGTGGAAAAGCACAGAGATTTTTCAGGTGGCCTAATTCTCATGGGCAGCCTGTCCAGGATGAAAAATTCTCAAAAGTGAAAAATTTTCAAAAGCAATTTCAATCTTAGCCATTTCAAGTTGGCATTCCACTTGATGGATTCCGTTGGAATTTTCTGTAATGAAATTTGCAAAACTCATTGTTCAATGTCTCAAAGATGATATGCATGCATCTTTACGTGATTTGAAATATAGGCCCCCATTTCTTCTTAATCTTCTTGTTGTTTGCTTAATGAGGACTTGTTACCTCTGATTTGGGTCCATTTTGTTGCTTGGCTTCTAGCCCACTCAAGTTGGCCCATGTAAGTCTATTTCCAGATTTGTTTGCACAACTCAACCTTTGTGGTGCCCATCGTGACCCACTTGCTTGTTAAAGATTTTCTGACTCGTCAAATAATTTGAGAGGACCACTCATTACTCCTCATCTCACTACTAAAAACATTCGGTGTTACTTGCTAAAAGGATCAAACTGTCTTTTGTAAACCAAAATGCCCCCTTGTCTGGTTGAAGGAAATTACCATCTTATTTTCTAGAATTTTTCCTTCTAAACACAGTGTTGCCCCTTGTATTGGTCATTGCCCCCAAGTGTGCTTTGCCAGCGACTTAGACAAATAATGGTTTCAAAAGACCATTCTCTCATTTCTCTTTTTGTTCATTTTGGTGAAGGAATACAGATCTAGAATGAATCTTGAAATCTTGATCTTGCATTTTGAAAACAAAAATTATTTCGATGTGAGTCTAAAACAATTTGCTTTTGAAATATTACAACTCCTTGATTATTTTATTTCTTGGAAAAAAGATTATTTGCTCTTGTGTTTGGTAATGAAGTCTTCGGTGAAAATACATCATGAGATGACCTTTTGTTTTAAAGTGAAAAGCTCGAGAAAAAGCTCGAGGTTTTGTATGAGAAAAACTTGTCTCTTTTTGAACAACTCATTTTTATCAGCATGAATAATAATGAGTAGTTTGTTCTTAATGTCATGAATCTTATGAAAAAGTATTCTTTGCATTTCGAGAGCATTGTTTATTGCTCTAGGTTGCTTGCTTGCTTGATTAGAAAGGACTTCTACAGGCACGTAACGTAGGCTGTGGTTTTTGGTTATGAAAGAAAATGATTCATAAGGCTCAAAGAGTGTTTCAGAGTTTCAAAAACCGAGGATCATTAATTAACAGTTTGACTCTTGACATCATTCATATTTTCTTTTGCCGCTCTTCTTTTATTTGCTGTTTCTTGTTCTTTTTTTATTGCTTTGCTAGGACATACTCACTTTATCTTGGATGTCACGTTTTCTAGTGATTTGGGCATGCCCCCTAGCATTTGAGTTTCTTGAGTTCTTATGCCTTTTTGGCTTTCTCGCGGCTTTTTCTCTTTTCTCAATGAGATTTTCTCTTACTCCCCCAGTGTGGGGTGTGATCCTCGTCGGGATTTTTTTTCATGAAAGAAAAATTATTGAGGCTCAAAAAGGGATCGCAAGGGATGTACTTTTTTCAGAATGTGAAAGGAAAAACAAAGATGACCTTTCCTCATTTCAAGCGCAAGTAGTTAAGATCAATAAACTTTGACCTCATCCAGTGTGATGGTTTGGTCTTTACAAAGATGCATTTCATGGGTCATGAGCAACGAGTTCACTACATACCATTATTCATACATTTAAAGACATATGGTTCAAGAGTCATGGGGTAAGGATGCTTATTCATTTCTTTTTTTCTTCTTTTTTTCCTTTTTTTTCATAATTTAGTCACCTTAATGATGGAGTTGTTTAATTCACTTGTCATTCAACAAGTAAAATGTCAAAAATATTATTCTTGAATGAACATCAAATTATTTTTGAAATCAAAATGCCAGATCAATTTTTCAAAACTCCAATAAGGAAATGGATTTTGGTACAAGAGATGAATTGCGTCTATGAGATTAAGTGTGGCTTCAAAAGTGTATTTATGAGTTCTTATAAGAAAACTCTCTTAAGAAGATGAATAATGCTTGATCGTAAACATTTTTGAATGAGAAACTTATTATTTCATTGAAACTTTGGAAAAGAAGTTCAATAACAAAGAACTTATGCCAACATCTTGGGCTATGAATACTGGCATGGTAACACATAAAGGGGCTGGAATCTTTCAATCATTCATTCTCCTCGATAAAAGCATATTTTCAACAATCAATTGAAGTCATTGGAGACCATTCTTGACCTAACATCACTACAGCTTTATCTTCAAAATAGTTGATTTCTGGGAGTCGGTGTGAAGAAATTAGCTATATGAACGATAAGTGCCTTGGCAACCCCTTTCAGTGTCCTTTTTTTTCGGTGAAACTGTTCTTTTCAGTCGGATCAGCAATTTTACCTAACCCAATAGCTTGTTTAATCCTCTCAGCTATAACAACCAGGTCAGTAAAATGTTGTGCAAAGCTTCTAACCAAGTATTCAAAGTACGAAGCTTTAAAGGTGTTGGAAAATAAATTGATCATCTCCATTTCCAACATGGGAGGGTTAACTTGTGCATCTACCTTACTCCATCTCCGGGCGTATTCTCTTATGGACTCCTTGTTGTTCTTCTCCATAGCTTGCAGGCTTAACCGATCAGGGTCTATGTCTATATTAAACTTATATTGCCTCATGAAGGCATCAACTAAGTTCTTTCATTTTTTAACCTTGGTATTGTCCAACCGCATATACCAAGTGAGGGCAGCGTCACTCAAGCTATCTTGGAATAAATGAATCAACAGTTTCTCATCATCAACCACCTCAGCCATTTTGTTGCAGTATGCTTTAAGATGAGTTATAGGGTATTAAGTTCCTGTATATTTGACAAATTCTAGCACTCTAAACTTTTTGGGAATGACAACGTTGGGCACCAAACACATCTCAACAGCCTTTATAGGATCATATAGGCAAATTCCCTCCAATGCTCTCAACCTTTGCTCTAGGCCAACTAATTTGTTCATACCATCTTCTTTTACCCTCATGCCCTTTTGAGATTCCTTCTCTATAGAATCAATGGTAAATGACATTCTCATGGGGTATGCTGGTTGAAAACGCATGGCTTGTTGAAAATCAGATGACAACCCATTTGTCCCCAGATTATATGGATTAAAGGGATTTACGAGCATAGGTTCAGGCTGAGATATAAGTGTTGATTTTCTGGATTTATCTCTCAAGGCCTGCTCAAGCAGACTAGTAAGCCTTACGACTTCTTCTTTAAGATTGTCCACCTCTTTTTAATGTTGGGCTTCCAACTAGGCTCTTTCTTCGTTTTTCATTTGTCTTTTTCTCGAACGAGTGTTATAAATCAAAATTGACTTATGAATATTATGCTGGCAATTCCAACCATGATACTGAAACTTATTACACTTTCAAGAAAAAGGTTATTAGAACTAATCAAAATGGGATGGTAACTTTTGAGGATTCACCCAATGTTAATTCGAATCATTTACCTAACCATGTTGCAGGTAACAGTGGAGTGAGTGTAATGGAAGTTGGTAGTAAATAAAAAGTGTTAAAAGTATCCATGAAGAGGTTGTACAGTATATTGGTACAGTTAGGATTTCTAAAAAGTTCATTCAAATACACAATACTAAGTACACCTTACACTGAGAATGAATGGCCAAACTTTAACAAATATGTAGTAATTATGGAAGAAGAAGAACGAGATGAAAACAATATAAGGGGATTTATAAAATTAATTGAGCAACATGAATAGGCTTGGAAACCCGCTACATAAAAGCTTTTGACCATAAACACGGGTGATGAGCAGGTTAAGAAAGAGTTAAAAATGGAAACCTTGATCACCCTTAAAAAAGAAAAAGAAATGATCGCCCTGCTATAAGAATATACAGATATTTTTTCTTAGTCTTACAAGGATATGCCTATTTTGGATACAAATATTGTGGTAATCAAGGCAACACTCATAGAAGGACACATACTGGCTAAACAAAAGTTAATGAGTACCTACTTAAATGTCCTGAACAAAATCAAGACATAAATTGAGAAGCAGTGGAACCCTAGCTTTTTAGAAGTAGCTAAATATCCACAATGGATATCTAACATAGTTGTCGCTGAGATGACATAAATTTTCCAGAAAACAGTTGCACAGAAGAATAGCTATAAGAATACGATTCTCCTAATGGCTGTAAAACCAAGGTTTTAGTTTAATGGAATCGTTGAGATGTAGGATTTTAGGTCAACTGAGTTGAAAACAAGTGCTGTTGATATGACAAGTCTTTGCTAGAATACAGTTGCATAGAAGAATCCTTGTGAGAATATGGTTCTCCTAATAACTGTAGGTTCTAGTTGAAAGGAATCATTAATATACAAGTTTTCAGGTCAACTAAGCTAAAAATAAGAGTTGTTAAGATGACATGACTCTATTAGGAAAACAATTGCATAGGAGAAGAGCTGTGAGAATACAAAAGCAAAGTTCTAGTCAAAGAGAATCATTAAGATTCAGGATTTCAGGTTGACTGGGCTATAAACAAGAGTTGTTGAAACAAAAGAATTATTTTCTAAACAAGAACAATTAAAATCAGGGTTTTAGTTGAAGGGAATTATTGAGCTTCAGGATTTCAAGTCAACTGAGTTGAAAATAAAGTTGTCAATATGACATAATTCATCTCCTGACAAAAACAGTTAAACCATAGTTCTGATTGAAGGGGATCACTATAAAGACAAGGTTTCAGGTCAACCAAACTAAAGTTTTGAGAAGAACAAGTTTGAAGAACAATATGTTTGTCTTTACAAACTTACTATGCAAAGTTTTTGACAAGTCTTACTCCGTAAGTATTGTGAAAAGGAGACATATGTTGTTACCCATTTTGAAGACCCACACAAATATATAGAAAAATAAAAAAAATAGAAAAACCAAAAAAAAATTGATAAAAAAAAGATACGAAAAAATTGAAAAAACTGAAAAAATAATATATATATAAGTTTTCTAGCAAACAAACAAACGAGATATTAGTTGAAAAAGCGTTAGTCTAGAAATGAAAAAACAGGATGAGACGACCATTTAATAAGAAATTACTTTTAGAAAGAAAAATTACTTTCGAGCAAAAAGTGCCAAGGAAGAAATAGGACGAGCCAACCATATAATAACTTGTATTTTGTAGGCAAGTGTGGCAACGGATTAACTACTTTGATGACATAGAGAGAGGATTTTCATGGAAGAAATAAGAAATATGTTAAAGTTACTTGTCTCTTTTTAACACTTACCAATAGATACTGAAGTTACCCTCTCTTTTTTCCCTCTCTATTCTTTTCCTCGAAAGTCAAGATTGTCATAACTTATTGTCATACCTGAACATCGCGGCGGCCTTAAAAATATTTCATGGAAAGAACAGATTTCTGGCATTCTATTCTTTGATGGGGAATGGTTTTGTTTAAGGAGTCACCACCTAGTATTATGGTCACTAGGAACTTTGACTGGTCAGCAGAGATTCTATGGTACGGGACTGGTTACGCAAAAAGAAAGATATTATCACCCATTGAACGTCCTGCCTGAGACAGACTGCATTGCTAGTTTTGTCATAAATTGCTAACATTTTGTTGGTTTATGCTATGATGGTTTGCGTGTAATATTCCTGACTCTGGCACTAGTGAATATTTAACTACGAATAATTCCAACTCTGGTATTGGTAAATATTACATAATTATAAAGATAAAATAAATTTAATTCAGTATTTTTATTCCTGACTCTGGCGTCAGTGAATAAACAAATAAAATAAATTTATTTTTACGTGCGCACGCCCCCCCCCCCCACACACACATATATATATTATTTTTTATGTAGCTAAATTAAAAAAATAAAATAAATTTAAATCAGTATTTTTATTCTTGACTCTAACGTCAATGAATAAACTAATAAAATAAATTCATATTTATTTTTTTATTTATGCATACACAAATTTTTATTTTTTATTTTTTATTTTTTTATTTTTTTGGCTGCGTCTGTCCTCTAGTGTTTTGTCTTCTGGAAGTAGGACGACGGCGATGAAGACGATGGTGAAGCTGACGGGTTGATGCTACTCTCTTCTTGCTCTGTTTTTTTTTTCTTTTGCTCTGCTTTATTTCTTCCTTGTGTTTTTTTTTGTTCTCCGCCGTTCGTGGCTTTTTTTCTCCTCCTTTGCCTCTACTCTGCACTGCCATTTATAGAGCCCGAGAGCTTGCCAAAACCAGTCCCTGTTACAGTCCTACATTTACAGGACTGTTAATCAATCCACGAGCGGGATCGTGGGCAAAAGATGTGGTTTATGATCGGATCGAATTGCTGCAGTTTTCCCTGTTGAATAGGCTTTCTCCACACGAAATGAAAGGGATAATGAACAACTCTTCAAAACGGAGTCGTTTGTGTCCTTGGGAGTGACTATTTTTCACTTTGGTCCCTGAACTTCTGACATTTATTAATTAGGTCCCTGGTTCCATTAATTAAAGAATTCCAAGTCCAATTAAGTCCCCAAACTTCAAAATTATGTTGTCTTGGCCCAAATTTCGATTTATTCCTCATTTTTATCATTTCACACATTTTTTTTAATAAAATAAAAGGAGTCAAAAAATATCATATGAAAATCTTTTGTAGATGATGATTGACTTTAGCGAGTTAGGAATCTTCTCTCTTCTCGTGATAGCAAAGTCTCCCAGCTAAATACTGTTTTTAAGCCGCATGCAATCAAATGCCATTAATATATGAAAATCTTTTTCAAGTTAATTAACTATGAAGTTGTTCATGGTATACCAAATAATCGAAATTAATCTATAGAAGAATCCTAGCTACCCCTTTCCCTAAAACTTATCATTAATTAATCCTTGCCATTGTTGAAGCAAATTTGTTTTTTAGACTTTCTCGCTTGAGAGGTTTATTAGTCCTCTGTAGCTCTGCTCTTTTTTCTCCTGGACTCCATTTCCTTGACCATGGTGTTTAATAATTATCCACTGTCTACAAAAAAAAAAAAAAAAAAAAAACCCCATCAAGTAACACACGAATAGAAGTTCATTCTTTTTTTTTTTCCTATAATTTTGGTTGGATTATGATGCTTAAATTTTAAAAACAATTTGTGCGTGAAGTTAATCAAGAATACCATGTAAGTTGATGATCAGAATCTCATTGGGATACATGATATCCTCATTTTTTTATATTTTATTCCTGAGAAATATTCTTATCTTGCAGCCTCTCAAGGATTATCAGTAGCAAAAAAATACGACTCGACAACCAACAATATTAAAAAAAAAATGCAAAGAGAGAAATTTATATACTTAATTAAATAAAATCTGTTTTCTAGAATAGGATATAGAAAGGAAAAGATAACACGAATTAAATTAATTTTTAATGAAAAAAATAAATGTTGACTGCACCATATAACAATTATTGTGTAAGGATTATTTTGCCCTCAACAATAATATTTAATGAAGTTATGATTTGAGGGTAAAACAATTTTTTTTATTAGATCCAATTGCCATTAACTTATTGATCGAGGCATATCATATGATACATTTATATTTTTAACAATAAAATGATTGAAATAAATTTGAAAATAAAAAATAAAAATAAAAATGATTTTTTAACGTTTAGAATACACAATGAATTGACAACATTGTCTTTAGTATAGGGGCATTTTCTTGTGGCTATTAAATGCAAAAAGTTTCATAATAACGTAATTGCTTGAAATATAATTTTGAATGATGAACCATATATATTTACCTAATTAAAACAAACATAGTTTAATTAGCTTAAAGAAATTTGTCCCCATGAGCGAAGGAAATAAAGTTGTCAAGATGACATAATTTATCTACTTACAGAAACAGTTGAATCATAATTCTCATCGATAACTATAAAAATAAAATTTCAAGTTAATTAAACTAAAGTTTTGAGGAGAAAGTTTGCAGAATAGTTAACGTCTTTATAAATTTACTATGCAAAGTTTTTAACAAGTCTTACT
>Ga0325405_1004992_pt1 | contig 13506 bp, 8 predicted proteins | sample PopdelMetagenome_21_FD_205663 | JGI IMG/M metagenome (GOLD analysis project Ga0325405, IMG submission 205663) | Populus deltoides microbial communities from Bellville, Georgia, United States - Xylem-Control-R2 | ecosystem: Host-associated > Plants > Phyllosphere > Stem > Wood/Secondary xylem... | reverse complement strand
GAAAACTTAGAGTAAGAAAAAATACAAAGGGAGTATTACAATGAAGAGGAGGTATCTAAAAGAGAGGTGGTATCAAAGGAAGAGGAACAAACAAGTTGGTGTTTTTGATGAATAATGCAAAGATCTATCTTGAAAGTTTTGGGTTTTAATAAATGAATTTGATAAATTAAACACACTATTCTAAGAATGACAAACTTTAGAGAGAGAATAGAAATGACATCAAAAAGATGAAAGATGAAAAATAAGAGCTACTATTTTTATACAAAATTGTTGAAGGTAAATGTTGGCAAGGAAAAAGCTTTGATGGCTTAAACAAGAGGGTTATGAAACATCTAAAAAAAGCTTTGATTTTTTTTTTTTATCTTGTTCTATGTTAAATCTACTTGTTTCTATCCTTCTTTTTGTTTCAAGTTAGTTTTCTCTAGTCCTCGGTGTCTTCTTACTTTCTTTATTATAATTCACATTTATTTTAGGGTCTGTTATAAAAAAAAGAGGATTGGTTGGATATTTTATTTTCTATGTAGTTTGAAAACTTAGAGTAAGAAAAAATACAAAGGGACTGTTACAATAAAGAGGAGGTATCTAAAAGAGAGGTGGTATCAAAGGGAGAGGAACAAACAAGTTGGTGTTTTTAATGAAGAATGCAAAGATCTATCTCGACAGTTTTGAGTTTTAATGAATAAATTAAACATACTATTCTATGAATGACAAGCTTTAGAGAGAGAAGAGCAATGACATCGAAAGGATGAAAGATGAAAGATAAGAGCTACTAGTTTTATACAAAATTGTTAGAGGTAAGTAGTGGTAAGAAAAAAGCTCTGATGGCTTAAACAAGAGGGTTAAGAAACATATAAAAAAAGCTCTGATTTTTTTTTATCTTGTTCTACATTAAATCTACTTGTTTCTATCCTTATTTTTGTTTCAAGTTAGTTTTCTCTAGTCCTTAGTGTCTTCTTACTTTGTATATTATAATTAACATTTATTTTAGGGCCTGTTATAAAAAAAGAGGATTGGTTGGATATTTTTATTTTCTATGTAGTCTGAAAACTTAGAGTAAGAAAAAATACAAAGGGACTGTTACAATAAAGAGGAGGTATCTAAAAGAGAGGTGGTATCAAAGGGAGAGGAACAAACAAGTTGGTGTTTTTAATGAAGAATGCAAAGATCTATCTCGACAGTTTTGAGTTTTAATGAATAAATTAAACATACTATTCTATGAATGACAAGCTTTAGAGAGAGAAGACCAATGACATCGAAAGGATTAAAGATAAAAGATAAGAGCTACTACTTTTATATAAAATTGTTGGAGGTAAGTGTTGCCAAGAAAAAAGCTCTGATGGCTTAGACAGGCTTATGAAACATCTAAAATAAGCTCTGATTTTTTTTTTATCTTGTTCTACGTTAAATGTACTTGTTTTTATCCTTCGTTTTGTTTCAAGTTAGTTTTCTCTCGTCCTTAGCGTCTTCTTACTTTCTTTATTATAATTAACATTTATTTTAGGGTCTATTATATATAAAAAAAGGATTGGTTGGATTTTTTTTTATTTTCGATCTAGTTTGAAAACTTAGAGTAAGAAAAAATACAAAGGGAGTATTACAATGAAGAGGAGGTATCTAAAAGAGAAGTGGTATCAAAGGGAGAGGAACAAGCAGGTTGATGTTTTTGATGAAGAATGCAAAGATCTATCTCGAAAGTTTTGGGTTTTAATGAATAAATTAAACGCACTATTCTATGAATGACAAGCTTTAGAGAGAGAAGAGCAACGACATCGAAAGGATGAAAGATGATAGATAAGAACTACTATTTTTATACAAAATTGTTGGAGGTAAGAGTTGGCAAGAAAAAAGCTCTGATGGCTTAAACAAGAGGCTTATAAAACATCTATTATACCTATTGGTGATTCTAGGATGAATCATCTTGAAGAGAGAGGGAATGATATGATCTAAAAAAGGATTAAAGAATAAAATTCAAATTCTAGCGTAATTGTGTTTATTGTCCAGTTTTACAGCAACAATCATAATTCTCAATCTGATCATTGGACTGGGTTGAAAATTGACCTAAAGTTTCTCGGAATATTGTTCTATATTAGGGTAAATTTAAGGTCAATCGAATTTGGTGAACGCTTTGCGATATACATCAGAACATGATGAATACATTTTGTTATGCACTTCTTTTTGACTTGTAGACTTTCTATTAGCAAAGATCCTTTTCCTATAAGGATGTTGACATGACCAAAATATTGATGTCTTCTCCTAAGTGTAGAAGTGTCGAAGTAATAAATAACCCGGCAAGACCGAGGTTGAACCACAGGGAGGTTAACTATATAAATTATAATTAATAATAATAATGATGATGATGATGATCATGATGGTGGTGGTGGTGGTGCTGAGTTAAAGAGGACTTTGAGATGTAAGATTAATATGAAGATTAAACAATGATAAAAACAGGAGTCCAATAATAATAATATTTGATGCGACCATATTATTTGATAGTTTCACCCATATTTAACTAGTGTTTTGCCTATGTTTTATATATAAAATACCTTGATATTCTTTGTTTTATGTTTTGAAAGCACTTTTGGATGAAAGATGCAAAAAGGAGTAAAATGGAGGTAATTGGCAGATTTGACCTTCAATCAATGTTTTGTGAAGAGCGTGAGCTCTAGAGGTTGAAATGAAGTGATTCTAGTGGCATTAAAAATCTAACATGCATACCTTTCTAGACATGTAAGTTAAGAAAATAAAATAAGGAAGAGCATGGAAATCGCAGCCTTCAAAGTCAAATCTCGCAAGCTGTCAATGTTGACCTTCGACCATTCTGACTTGAATATATAGAGGTACAGAAGTCCAATTGATGCAAAATCAATTTGTTTGGATTCCTGACTCAAAGGCCTATCAACGCTCCTATTTGCAGCTAGAAACGTTGTCATATGAGTGAGATATGATTTTTCAAAGATGACAACGAATTCTCCCAGCAAACAGGTTTCGTGAAGAAACGAGTCCAAATTATGTTCCGAAACATCTAAACCGATATCCAAGTTTTTATTTCAGCAATTTAGCTCCTCTAAGTCAAAGCTTGAAGATTTCATGCAAGGCTATTTCTCCTTTTTTAGGAAAATAGTTATTTAAGTACTTAAATGTAAACTGTCTACTTAAGGGAGGACTATTTTGTAAAATAAAGACTAGGGTTTCCTAGGATATAAAAAGAATGAGAGAATAGAAGGGGCACAACTAACTAAGAGGAGAAAAATGCCCCCCTCCTCTAAGAAACCTGAAATCATGCATTCCTCCTTTTTTATTAGTTGTTCAACAAACATGTAAGACTAAACTCTTTTTTCTTGGTTGCAAGGACACGGAAACCTTTGAATTTCAAGAACTGTGAGATTTATTTCACCTTTTCTTTTCAGTTTATATGATGAATATGTTCGTTCTCCTATGCTTATTTTTCCTATGATTGTTTATTTTAATTCCTAGAGTGGACTCTAAATTATTATTATAAACAATCTATTGCTAAGTTTGATATCAAAACCGGAGTTGTGGTTTATGAACTTGTGAAGCAACTGAGTTTAATAATTGTGGCGGATCTACGTTATTAATTTTAGGGAGAACATTCAATCAAATCAAACATAGACTGCGGACAGTTATGTTTTCTTGATTAATCAACTTATCTAGTTCTTAAGGCTGTCATTGAATTAAATTATTAGTGCAGATACTTTGGTTCTGTGATGGTTATGGTTAGTTATACGTTGAATCTGTTAACTAACTAATGTTAAGAAGAGATAAATATTCAGAATATAAATTGATGTTTCGTTTCCATGATCAGTTCTGATTTCCGTAGGTGGATGTGTGCTTGCAACCAAGGTTTGTTCTCTTGATAATTTTCTGATTTTATTAAATTTTGTTTGATAGTTTCTATTTTCTTTTGCTTTAGCCTAGATAACGTCCAACCCCCCCAAGTTGCATATCATCTAGCGTAAAAATCTGACTTGAACCTTCCTCGTGGGATCGACCCCTAGCTTGCTCTATACTATCTTGTGTGTTGTGTTTGAAGATAGGGTAATTAATTTGTGCGACCGCGACATTGCAACAAATTTTGGCGTCGTTGTCGGGGAAGTAATTTTAGTTGATTCTTGTGCTATTATTTTTATTTGCTATGATTGATATTTAATTTTCTAAAAAAAAAGAGAATTAGAATTTTTGCTTGTTGTGGTACTGTTCATTTACGGCAGCGGTACTGTTCAAAACAGATTTTTTGGTGGAATTAGGTATCGGCCTTTTGTTTCCTGAAGGGAAACGATGTTCTAAATAGGCAGTTTTAGTTGTGAACCACTATCCCCATCCTATCGAGGCCAAATTCCGTTGTTTTTTAGGGTTTTTAGGCAGTTTTAGTTTTCTAGCGTAGGATTTTCATACAATTTGCATTGTTTTTGATCTCTTGTGTGGTTGATTTCTTTTAAGTTTTCTTGATGATTTATGCATGTAACCCGTTATACTAACCAGAGTCAAGTACAGGTGGATCTCGAAATAGAAAACACTTTACGCAAGTTACGAAAGGAAGTTAGCGTCAACACCATGGTTGTTGCACGACAACAAACACTCAAGGAGCTTGCTGCTCCTAAAATGGAAAATCAACTATTGTGCATAAACATCGACAATAATGTAAACTTTGAGCTCAAATTTGGTTTTATACATTTGCTACCAACATTCAATGGTCTTGCAGGAGAAGATCCTCATACTCATCTCAAGGAGTTCCATATAGTCTGTGTTGGCATGAAACCGAATGGAGTTGACGAAGAACAGGTTTGTTGAAAGCTTTCCCTTTCTCTTCAAAAGGGGCAGCAAAGGCATGGCTTTTCTCTATTCTCCCAGGTTCTATTGGAACGTGGAATGCCATGAAGAAGGTTTTTCTTGAGAAGTATTTCCCAGCATCTCGACTTGCCAACAAAAGCAAAGAAATATGTGGGATTCGACAATCTCATGGAGAGATACTTTCCGAGTATTGGGAAATATTTGAGCAACTGTGTATTTAATGCCCTCATCATCGAATACCCGATCAGCTGCTCATTCAATATTTCTATGAAGGATTGATGCCTACTGACCGTGGTATCATTGATGCTGCAAGTGGAGGGGCATTGGTAGATAAGACACCTGAGGCTGCACGCCAATTGATATCAAACATGGCAGCCAACTCGAAACAGTTTGGCACCCGTGGAGACTCCACAAATAAATGAGTAAATGAAGTAAGTATTTCTAACCTTGAGAATAAAGTTAATGATCTTACTTCTCTTGTGCCTTCTTTGGCTTATGGAAATGTACAGCAGGTGAAAGTTTGTAGCATATGCTCCTTACAAGGACATGCTTCGGATATGTGCCTAACAATACAAGAAGATTACATTGAACAAGCTAATGCAGTTGATGGAGCATTCAATGGACAGCTTAAGCATAAGTATGATCTTTTTTCCCACACGTACAATCCTGGATAGAGAGATCATCCCAACCTACGTTATGGGAACCAGCCTTAACCAGGCAATCAAGGACGACAGTTCCATCCCCATGGATTTCAACCCCAACAGAATTATCAAGAAAGACAACCCCCTCAATTCACAAACTCCAATGTTATGGGGTCGTCATCCAGTGATGATCTTCGTGACATGATGAAAACTTTGGCTTCTAACACTGTGACCTTGCAATAAAATGTCATGTCTTTTCAACAGGAAACAAGGTCAAGTATTCACAACTTGGAGAAGCAAATGGGGCAAGTAGCTTCAAGTTTCGGGAAATTGGAAGCACAAATGAATGGAAAATTGCCCTCCTAAGCATTGAATCCAAAAGAGAATGTTAGTGCGATGATGCTTCGAAGTGGGAAAGAACTTGAAGAACAAAGGTCGAAACAAATTGAGATGGAAAAAGAAGAGGAGATAGAAACCGAATTGAATATAAAGAAGAAACATCCTCCTCATTCACAAATTAAAACCACAACCAACACTCTAAAGGTAAGTCTTTAATCAATGAATTCCAGTTTTAAAACAATTCCACTCTTTCCTGTGAGTTCTTCTAGGTCAAAGAAAAAGGACAAAGAAAAAGAGATTTAGAGGTTTTCAAGAAAGTAGAACTCAACATTCCTTTGCTTGATGTTATCAAGCAAATTCCTAAGTATGCCAAATTCTTGAAGGAGTTGTGTACTACCAAGAGAGCTTTCAAACTGAAAGGTTATGAAATGGTAAGTATGGGTGAAGTTGTAACTGCTGTTGTTCAAAAGAATATGCCTTTGAAGCAAAAAGACCTAGGTGTGTTTACTATCCCATGTGTTATTAGTAATACTAGTTTCAAAAGGACCTTGTGCGATTTAGGTGCATCCATTAGTGTTATGCCTAAACATGTTTATGATTCTCTTAGTCTTGAGCCTTTGAATAAAACTAGCATTGTAATATAACTTATGGATCGTAATTTTGTTTACCCACTTGGTGTGATAGAAGATGTCCTAGTCAAGATTGATAGTTTGGTCATTCCATGCGACTTTTATATTCTTGATATGGAACATGATTCTTGTGATTCATCATACAACACTCCTATATTGTTTGGAAGATCATTTTTGAAAACTGCCAATACAAAGATTGATTGTGGTAAGGATACTTTATCTATGGAAGTAGGAGATGAAAAGATTGAATTTAATTTTCATGATGCAATGACATATCCTTATAGCAATGTTTATCCTATCACATGCTATGACCAAGTTGATAAGTGTGTGCAACAAGTTTGTGATTTTGATTGTGAGGATGAATTAAGTATGGCTTTGAGTAATGGCTATGATTTTACCAAGATAGAAGAGATTGAAAGGCATATATGTGTTCCCCAAAATATGCATCAATCAGCATTGGATTTGCAAGCTTTGCAAACTGTCCTCCACGATGCAGGAGTCATTTACCCCATCACGGACAGTGAATGGGTGGCGCCTATCCTTTTGATGCCTAAAAAGATTGGAATTCCGTTGGAAGAAATACGAAATGATGCTTATGAGAATGCAAGGATTTACAAAGAAAAGACTAAGAGTCTCCACGACCGAATGATTACAAGAAAAGAGTTTAATGTTGGAGACAAAGTCCTTCATTAACATTTGTGTTTGAAACTTTTTCCTAGAAAGTTGCGCTCTCGTTGGATTGGACCCTTTGTTGTTTCTAATGTTTTTTCTTATGGTGTAGTTGAAATTGCAAGTTTAGGAACCAACAAAGTACTCAAGGTCAATGGGCATCGCTTGAAACCTTTTTATGAAGGTTGGACGGTAGAACTTACCGCTTTTGCAGAGTTAGCTGAACCAATCTATGAAGAATGAGCATGCAACATGTCGAGCCAATGACATAAAATGAAAGCGCTTACTGGGAGGCAACCCAACACAAAAATAAAAAAAACAGATTTGCTTTCCTTTTCCTTTATCTTTTATTTTTTGCATTTTACTTTATTTTTGTCATTCTCCTGTATTCCTTTTCTTCTATTTCAACATTGAGGAAAATGTTGTGTTTTAAGTGTGGGGGTATTGGGAGAATGTTGGTTTTCTTATTTTGATTTTCTTTGTTGTTCCAAAAAAAAAAAATTTATGTTTGATCTTTTAAACTCCTATTGGTTTATAAGAATATGAGTATTACATATGAGAATTAATTGAGATAGATGAAAATATAAATCGAATGAAGAAGTGTGCACGCAAGTTTTAAGGTTTAATTGGTTTAGGGATTGACTTTGAGAATATGCCATGTTGACTTTATAGTGTTATACCAATGCAAGCTTTTAAGCCTCCAACATTATATTCTTTGATTGTGCATTCTTTCAATGATATGTATCTCTAGAACTTGCTTCATACCTTGTTGAGATTACATTCACATTACATATATACATGAAGATGATAAAGGCATTAGAAATTTTAACCACTTGAGCCAAAAAGCCAACCTAAAGCGTATTATCCTTAGTGAGCCCCTTTTAAGCTTGTTTATCTTTTATTTGCTTTATCCATGTATAAGCCTTAACTGTATATATGTTTTCCTTTTCCCTTGGCCAAGGAATAGTAAAGCATATACTTGTGATATCTTATGGAATTATGGTTGGAAATTATATGAAAAGAAAGAAGAAGTGATGTTTGATGAAAATATGGGCAAAGTTGCCAAAGGTGAAAAAAAGAAAAAGAAAAAGAAAAAGAAAAAGAAAAAGAAAAAAAAAAGTGTTCCTTAATATTCTTAAGATTTTATGTTGAAAGAACTTGAAATCAAAAGAAGTTAAGCATTGGTGATTAAAGATGGAAAATTTATGTGCTTTGATGGAATATCTTATTTGAAATATCATTTTTCAGAATGCTCTACTTTTTTTGGTTTGAACCTTTTCTTTTACTCTCTTTTACCTCACCTTAACCTTAGCCACATTACAACCGTAAAATAAGACCTTTTGTTCAAGCATTGCTTGTAATATGTTAGTAATGGAGATGAGATTGAAGAGCAAGCTTATGGTAGAACAAATTCATTGATTGAATTTGAGAGATTTAAACACATAAGCCCTAAACACGTGAGTGGTGGAGTGTATATCAATGAGAGGACCTATCACTTTGGCATGACATAGATTTCATTTAAATCCCGACAATTAATTGAGTTTTGAAGTTTGCATGTAAATAAATTCATGAAAATTTATACTATTTATCCTTTTTGATTGTATTCTTGTTTATAATGCATATATTCATGGATATTGATGGGAGAGTAGGAGATTAGTCATAGTGATTTGATTTGATTTAATTTCAATTTGATTTTACCTATCCTTTCTTGAGGACGAGCAAGAGCTAAGTGTGAGGGTATTTGATGCAACCATATTATTTGATAGTTTCACCCATATTTAACTAGTGTTTTGCCTATGTTTTATATATAAAATGCCTTGATATTCTCCTATGCTTATTTTTCCTATGATTGTTTATTTTAATTGCTAGAGCAGACTCTAAATTATTATTGTAAACAATCTATTGCTAAATTTGATATCAAAACCAAAGTTGTGGTATATGAACTTGTGAAGCAACTGAGTTTAATAATTGTGGTGGATCTACGTTATTAATCTTAGGGAGAACATTTAATCAAATCAAACATAGATTGCAGACAGTTATGTTTTATTGATTAATCAACTTATCTAGTTCTTATGGCTGCCATTGAATTAAATTATTAGTGTGGACACTGTAGTTGTTTGATGGTTAGGGTTAATTATATGGCGGATCCATTAACTAACTAATGTTAAGAAGAGATAATTAATCAGAATATAAATTGATGTTTCGTTTCCATGATCAGTTTTGATTTCGTAGGTGAATGTGTACTTGCAACCACGGTTTGTTCTCTTGATAATTTTCTGATTTTATTAAATTTTTTTTGATAGTTTTCTATTTTCTTTTGCTTTAGCCTAGATATCGTCCAACCCCTCCAAGTTGCATATCATCTAGCATAAAAATCTGACTTGAACTTTCCTCGTGGGATCGACCCCTAGCTTGCTCTATACTATCTTGTGTGTTGTGTTTGAAGCTAGGGTAATTAATTTGTGCGACCACAACATCGCAACAAGAGAGGGAATGATATCATCTAAAAAAGGATTAAAGAATAAAATTCAGATTTTAGTGTAATTGTGTTTATTGTCCAGTTTTACAGCAATAATCATAATTCTCAATCTGATCGTTGGATCGGGTTGAAAATTGACCAAGAGTTTCTCGGAATATTGTTCTATATTAGGGTAAATTTAAGGTCAATCAAATTTGGTGTAGGCTTTTCAATATACATCAGAACATGATGTATAAATTTTGTTATGTATTTCCTTTTTACTTGTAGACTTTCTATTTAGCAAAGATCCTTTCCCTATAAGGATGTTGACAAAACCAAAAGATTGATGTCTTCTCCCAAGTGTAGGAGTGTCAAAGTAATAAATAATTCGGGAAGACCGGGGTCGAACCACAGGGAGGTTAACTGTATAAATTATAAATAATAATGATAATGATGATGATGGTGATGATGATGATGAGTTAAAGAGGACTTTGAGATGTAAGATTAATGTGAAGATTAAACAATGATAAAAACAATTGTCAGGATTAGAGGATCCACTAATGATATTTCAAATAAGTATAATATAAATTGTTTTTATTACTCAACTCGAAACCACACACAAAGGAGGTTCTAATCGGATGATTTGTCATTAATAGCTTATTATAAGTTATTAACATGATCATATTAATTATCTTATTTAAGTAACACCAAACTTTTAAATATTGTCAGGAATTCATGATGCTAACTTATGTTAACAACAAATCAAGTTCCTTTCATAGCACAGGTATAGGTTATACCATACGATTGACTATGAAAGTGCCAAGCATTTGTTGTATCAAGTATTATGCAACACAAATTTAGATTAACCATTTAACAAGGTATTAAGAATTAATAAGATAAAATTGATAAGACATGTTATTAACAAGTTATTTAGGATATAATCATTAAAGTCCATATTGAGTTTGTATTATACTTATCCTAACACCATTAGTGAAACTTTTTCACCTTGACATAATAAACTTAGTTAAACATAATAAAGAAGAGAAACATAAATAAACAAGAGGAGAACATGATTATATAAGTATAGTAAAGGAAATGAAAGACATAAACAAGAGATTAATGAAAGCAAAAGTTAAGCACTATAAAGATATAAAGAAAAAGAGCAAGAACATGATCTTGATCTGAAAACCAAAATGCCTAAATGCATGGAAAATACTTCCTTTTATAGGTCAAAATTCGTAACTATTGATTTGATGACTAATTGTGGAGTGGTGGCCACATTTTGACTTGGTGACAATACTTATCTTGTTGTCTGAATAAAGCGTCATTGCTAACATCAGAATTTGAATAGATAGTCTTTATGAAAGTTTTGGAAAATTGTCTCAGCTTTTCAATAAAACAAGAATCGACACATTTAGACTTCTAGAATTCAAGATATGGGCTGAACATTGAATAGTGTCTGGGCTGCAAGATATATTTTGACTTCTCCGCTGTTGCTACCATTTGAACTCGAAATGACACTTTTAAATCTTGGACTCCTCATGAAAGTTTTAGGTCTATGTCTTAGCTTTCCATATATATAAACCATACCTAAATCCAAGTTCTACAGCTCCAGTTATGATCCAATAACCGAATGGTGTTCCAATTTGGACCGAACCAACATCTCTTTTCTAAGCAGCCCTCTCTGTCTTCTTAATTTCAGTAGTTAAACTCATCAATCAATCCTTTAATTTATGTGATAGGCCTGCATTTAAGATGAACATTTACCATAAATTAAAGGTATCTTATATTATTAGACATGTTATTATAAAACATGCTCTAGCTAAGGAATTATTGATGCTTCAAGTGCAAAATGATGATATAAAACCTTGATAAAAATGCACTTTTAAGTACTAATCACACCTCCCAACCAGCTTATTACTAGTTCCTAGTAATCAAAGCGTTAAAATAGAAAAACAATTTTCAAGTTCCACAAAGTAAGGCATTCATCATTCAATTTCCATTAATCTATTCAGATAAACAAACTCTCATTCGATTTATATGTTTGCTTAATACCTCTTTACCAAGATATTAATAAACTTTTCTTTTGTGCTCAATATATCAACACATAGTTATGGGGCTTTACTTGGAAGAAAACAAAATTTTGTTCTAATATTTAAGCTTAACTTCCTTTAGTTGGGATGATTATCTTTTTTTTTTTTAAGTAATAATTTATAACACAATGTATTTTGAACCATGTAGAGAACTTTAAGCTAATGACTCCCAGACCAGTTGGTCTTAGGGCATTAGGTGTTGAGACATCCCTTCAAGCTTAATAACTCGGGTTGCAGATACTAAAATGTAGATAGTGTAATATTTGATTCCTTAAAGCTTTCTCCTCAACCTATGTAACAAGCATTGGACCAATAACTTCCAAGTCAGTTGACTTTAGGGTATTAGGTGTTAAAACACCCCTTCGGGCTTAATTGCTTAGGTTAGGGAGGTTACAAAACCAAACTTATCTACGTTTTTATTTATTTAATTAATTACATTTATTATCATTTTTTTTCTTTTTCTTTTTTTTGCAAGTTATATATTATCCATTTCCCTTAGTTGTTACCTTTAACAAAAGAACATAATTAATGTAATAATCCAATGTGCAACCTACATGCATGTGTTAAAATGTGTGTGTGAAAATGATGATTTATAAATACTTGTTAAATAAGTATATAAGCAGGATCAAGTGATAATAATATGAGAATTTATAAATCTAAATATTTCATGAGAAGTATGTGATAGACCTTGTTATGAATATTGCAAATAACCATTGGAAAATGTTTACTAAGATGCGTCTCAAGAGTCAATAAAATTCTCCCTTACTCTGCCATCCTAGTAATAACAGTTTTGTCAAATGGTTTTATTAAAAAAAAAGCAGTTAGTTAGTTAGTTTTTTTTTGTCAACTACTACCCTCCCCCCAACTAAAACGAGACATTGTCCTCAATGTCCTAAGGCATAAAGATAGAATATAAAGACATCACCTGAAACAACGAACATTGAAAAACCTGAAACACACTTAAACAAATATAAGAAACAACAAAACACAAATATTATGCTATTAATAAAACCAAAAGACACACGTTCTTACAAACTAAGGCTTAAATTGTAATTGTGATTTTGACTCACATCTTCCCTTGGTTTTACGTCCAAGAACGGCTTAAACGCCCTCTATGGGTCGAGGATAGACTTCCCATCCAGTTTTCTTAAAAACTGGCAAATAAGGTCTTTTATAGTCAGATTCCTAAGATTATATGGAGCATGTTTTTTATGAAAATGGGGTCATAAGTCATGAAATGCACAATACACATTACCACTAGGATATGTCCTAAAAGTCAATAGAAGATTATCTAAAGACTCTTTATGTTTTGAAATAAATCCTGACTTTTGACAATTTTCACAAGCTTTGCAGAACACATGCGTGTCTTTGAACATGGTGGGCCAATAAAATCCACATTGTAAGATCTTTGCAGTCATCTTCTTTGATGAGAAATGACCCCCACATGCCTTAGAATGATAAAATTTAATGACACTACTTACCTCATTGTTCAAAATACATCTTCAAAATATTTGATCAAGACAATTGTTGCGATGTCGCTGTCGCACAAATTAATTACCCTAGCTTCAAACACAACACACAAGATAGTATAGAGCAAGCAAGGGGTCGATCCCACGAGGAAGTTCAAGTCAGATTTTTATGCTAGATGATATGCAATTTGGGGGGGGGTTTGGACGTTATCTAGGCTAAAGCAAAAGAAAACAGAAAACTATCAAACGAAATTTAATAAAATCTGAAAATTATCAAGAGAACAAACCTTGGTCACAAGCACACATCCACCTACAGAAATCAGAACTGATCATGGAAACGAAACATCAATTTATATTCTGAATATTTATCTCTTCTTAACATTGGTTAGTTAACGGATC
>Ga0325405_1004990_pt1 | contig 13507 bp, 11 predicted proteins | sample PopdelMetagenome_21_FD_205663 | JGI IMG/M metagenome (GOLD analysis project Ga0325405, IMG submission 205663) | Populus deltoides microbial communities from Bellville, Georgia, United States - Xylem-Control-R2 | ecosystem: Host-associated > Plants > Phyllosphere > Stem > Wood/Secondary xylem... | reverse complement strand
AAAAAATGATATATATATATATATATATATATATATATATATATATATATATATATATATATATATATATATATATATATTCCAAGTATAAATAATAAAAAATAATAATTTTTCAAAAAAAATATAAAGAGAAAAAAAACTATAAAAATTAGAAAATAATAAAGATAACAATAAAAAAAAAATAATGATAAATAGACTAAATGTAAAGTGAAAAATACTCTAAGTATAAAGAGAAAGAATGCAAGCAATTTTTTAAAATAATTATAGATTTGTCACCATTATAATATAAAATTTACAATAATACAATTTTTTCATGATAACACAGTTTTTAGTTTTGTTTTAACAGTAAGCTATCTTTGAGGCAATTTTTTGTATATTAAAACTAAATTAACATAAATAATAAATTCTATTTGCCATTTATTTAAAAATAAATAAAAAGAACCATCATCTTATACCACAAGCCTCATGATAAGGAATAGAGCTTTATTTGCGTCTTAACATTTATATTTATTGATATGATGGTTAATACATCATATATTATCTATTAATCGGATTGCTAATATAATGGTTAATAAAAATTTATATAATTATTAATTTTAAAATTTATAAAATTAATCAAAATATATATAAGCTGGACCACCATCCATATTAATAATAATAAAAAAAATATTTATCAACAAAACATGTTAATATAAAATATTACTAATTACTAGTTAGTATTAAATTTTAAAAAATAATTTAATTCATCAAGTTTTAGATTTAATTTCTAATAATTATGAGTTCAAATCTTCTTAGAACTATTAAAAACTTACATAGTTGTTAATTTGAGAACCCGTGAAATTAATCAAAATACATCTAAGCTGGCCCGAACATCAACATTAATAAAAATAAAACAATTACTAATTACTATATATCAACATATCTTTCAATATATTTTTTAACATGTTGACTACAAATTTTATGTTACTCAAGAGAGATTATTAATAAAATTGATATCTTTATTATTTTTAATAGATTTGGATGTTATTTTCTCTTTTATTAAATAAATATAAATATTATTCATTGACTATTTTAAAATATCTAAGGGCAAAAAAAGGAAGAGGAAAGGGAATATGGAATAGGCGAAGCCAAGCTGGGCGCAGAGCCGCAGACAATGTGTAGGGTTGTCGCTGCAGTAAAGTAATACCAACAGAGATGAGAAACCCTGAAATCTAAAACCCTAAAGCAAGAAGAGAAGAAGGAAAAATGATGAGAAGATTTCTACCAAGAAATGTCACTCTCTACACTCGCCATCTCATTCAGTCTTCTCCCCACCCCAACCCCACAATCCCCAACCCCTCCCTCGCTGCTTCAACACACCCCAGACTCAGGTTCTACTCCGACTCGTCCAACAATACCCCTCCTGACCCACTACCTGAATCTTCAGCTCTAGCGGAACTGAAAAAGAAAGATGATTCTGATGAAGTTAAGGATGTGAGTAATAAAGGTAAACGCGAAAAAAATGATTTTTTAGTGAATTTTGTTGTTGTCTGTTTGGGCGCTTGGTTACTGAGAAAATGAATGGAAAATGGAAGTTTTTGTTCTTGTATTGGTGTTTTGGTTTTTTTTTTTGGGGTTTGAATCAGTTAGGGACCTCAGTTTAAAAAAATTCAGATTTTGTAGAATAATTTAGATTCCTTACCCATGTTTTCTCAGAAATCAAAAGTTTTTTTTTTTCGCTTGTTAACGTGTGAATGATGGGATAACATAGCATCCTAATTGGGGGCTTTTAGAGATAAATCATAATGATTTTGCATGATTTTGATAAATTGTTGGGAGATATATGAATTAGTGAATTTTTTTCAAGATCAGATTTTTGTTTTTTGTTATGTTCATTCAATTGTATGTTATTTACTTTGCTGGTTTCTTTATGGCAGAGCTAAGAGAGATGATGGATAAGTACTTCAAGGGCGACGGGGAATTGCTGCCTTCGATAATGGAAGCAGTTTTACAGAGAAAGTTATCGCGGAAGCATGAGGAGACCGATGATGAGTTGATGGACGAACTTCGAATGAAGCCATTGAGTGATGTGGATGCTGAAGAGTTTCAATCGGATTTCGATGAACTGTACGAGACTGATAAGGAGCTCAATGATTTGTGTGATGCTAAAGAATATGTGGTGAAGAAAATGATGCAGGATCAATACTTCAATATGGATGACAAGAAGTGGGATGAGATGGTAAAGGAGGCGATGGACCATGGATTTATAAAGGATACAAAAGAGTGTGAGGAAATTCTGGAGGACATGCTTAGCTGGGATAAGCTTCTTCCAGGTATGATGGTTTTACAATTTGCTTCTTTCTTTTTTCTACATCTTGTGAATTTTGTTATGGAGTTTGTTTGTTATTTCATTCTTGTAGTAATTTATTTGTTTTATTATGTGCAGCAAACTGCAGCCATTGTATTTTTTCTTTTTGGGTTTTCAATTGTCGTCAGTTGCATGATGCTTTCTAGATTCGATCATAATTTCTCTCTGTTTAATTGATTAGAATTTTGAAATTAGATTCTTAGTGCTTCAAAATTATTACTAAGAACGGTTATACCTACAATCTGTAAGTATTTTATGCATTAATTTGCAACTGCTGGTTCCATGCTGCTATTATTTGTTAATCATGCTTGTGCAATCATAAGTTAATTAATACAATCAATAGCCATGGACATTACCTGATGACATATTTGTTGGCAATAGTCATTGGTTTGCATATGGACTAGTTAAGTTATGTATCTGTATCTGTGAATAAGTTTTTTATTATAATTATTCTTTCTTTGGAAGAAGAAAAATGAGAATAGCATTTGGGCGGATCTGTTTTGCTCAGCTCAGCTCAACTTAGTCATTTGGAGCTGATCCAAGACTTCAGCAATTAGAGTTAGAGTTATCTTCCTTCATTCTGCGACTACAAAGTGTTTTTTCTCATCCCATAGTGTAGCTCAAAAGTCCATTTAGACTTTCCTCAAGTGGAAGGCATGGAGAAGTGACCTAGAATTCAAAGTATCGTTTAATTCTTTGATAACTCAAAATTCAAAAATAAAATAAAATATGCTCTGTGATTTCTGAAGCCTGTAGTTGATGAGACATGATAGCCTTCTGTTCCAGGAACATTTCTTTTGCTGTGTTTGAATTTCACAATATGTATTCAAGTACTTTTTCTGAATGTCATATAAGAATGTAGGGACTAACACAAAGGCGATACACACTTTCAGCAGGGTTAGTGAACATTTCCCATGTACATGTTATAAATTTGCATTAACCTTATGGTGGTTTTTTTATTAATGGTTTTGCTGTCGAGTTTCTTCTGCTTGGTTGCTGAAACTAGTATATTTGAGTTTTTTTGGAAAATTTGTAGTATACCCTGCAGAAAATTTGTAAGAAGCCAGAATTTTATTTTGATATGAATGATCTCTCTAGCCTCATATAATATGGCTGGAATTCTGTGCTGGGATGGTATTGTCATGAGAGGTACACCATAAACTTTACATTCAGATGAGCAGCTACAATTGTTGCTGAGCATAGGAGCAGTACTTTGGGTCGTGACTAGTTGCCAATGAGATGAAATAAGAGGATGCTTTCTGGACTTGTGATTTAATAGCAATAGTGGAAACTAATGAAAGTTTTTAAATTTATGGACCTTTCTTCTTTGTGTCATGACCATTTTGCCAATGAGATGAAATAAGTGAGTTTTATTGCACATGTTGATGATCATCTGTATAAGCATGATTGAATTCTCACTCTCATATGATGTGGTTTTGATATGGACTATTTTGCTACAAATATATGTATTTTCTGGAAAATACCTTACTCTTGTAATTCAGAGTAAGAGTATGGTGTGCTGATAGCAATTTCTTGCATCAGCAGGGAAAAAGCTCATTAAATCCAAGCCTCCCTCTTTTAAGCAAGTTTTTCCTAAATAGGTTAAGAAAACCCCCTGATCAGATGTTGGTGGATTGTGTAATCAAGTTCCCATTTCCTCAAAGTCTCCTTCTATTCAGAAAGATCCCTCTTTTACACCTCCCCTAATTGGAAGACCCACCTATTCACAAATCAATCAACTTGACCCCCCACCCTTGCAAACATAGAAGACTCATGGAGGTCCGCCCATCCCATCTACTAGAGGGTGTTTGGCATTGCGGCCAAAACGCTGTTTGCCCAAAATGTGATTTTTGTTTTGCTTAAAATTATTTTTCTTAGTGTTTTTGGATTGTTTTGATGTATTGATGTCAAAAATGAATTTTAAAAAAATAAAAAAAATATTATTTTGATGCATTTCCAAGCGAAAAACACTTTGAAAAGCAACCGCTGCTGCAATACCAAACGAGCTTATCTGCTCCACTACAGAGTCCACTTCCACTACAAGCCCTCTTCCATTACCATATGTTAGCTATAATTTAAATGGTGGTGAATATTTGCAACTTCAATCATATTTTAGGAAAAAAGCCTATAAAGAAAGCTAGGAGTTTTACCTGTTGAACTGTTGCTGTCTCTGCCCAAAGATTTGCAATGTCTATGTGAGCTATATAATCTCGTAATTGTCATGGTGTCATTTTCCAAATCTCAGTGGTTGATGTCTATGGGTGTTTACAGCATTTTTTTCTGAACATCCATGATATTGTAATTACTCAGTTCAAATTTTCCTGCCATCTGTTGCTATCTTTGAATTCTTGTTGTTTTTATTAGATGACATAAAAGAGAAGGTGGAAAAGAAATTCAATGAACTGGGGGATATGTGCGAAAGAGGAGAGTTTGAGGCTGAAGAAGCTTACGAGTTGTTCAAGAAATTTGAGGATGAGTTGGTCATGGAATATGTAAAGAAAATGGAAGCTGAAGGCCCACCACGGTTTGATGAGGCTACTGTTCCAGACAAGAAAAAGCACTTAGATGACCCACCAGGTGTGGGGCCAATTATTAGGTGGCAAACACGGGTAGTCTTTGCTCCAGGTGGTGATGCATGGCATCCCAAAAACCGAAAAGTGAAAATGTCTCTCACTGTCAAAGAACTTGGGCTTTCAAAACCTCAATTTAGACGGTTGAGGGAACTGGTTGGAAAAAGGTACCATCCTGGAAGAGATGAACTTACAATCACCAGTGAGAGGTAAAAAGTCAACAAACTATTACATATTTTGATTTTCTATATTTTATTGATTGCTAGATTTTCAATATATAGATTTTATAGAGTCCCTTGTATTCTGTCAAGTGCTTGTTTTCATATTGCTTTGACTTATTTTTCTTGAATCTTCTTTCAATCTTGGGGGAAAAAAAAACAGAGAGAGAGAGAGAGAGAGAGAGAGAGATTTTCGGTCCCATAATCAGCTGATTATGATTTTCTCATGTAATTTCCTTTCCTCTTGAGGTATTAATATGCCTGTGTTAAAAGTCTTCTTCCTTTCCATCTTCCAGCTTCCCTGTCCTATAGAATAGAACTTTCCACTTTGTGAAAATATGTGCACTCGCTGAGAGGTCTGTTTTTATGTACACAACTAGAATTATATTTAATTCTGTGGTTGTTTTTCGGTGTTTTCAAGGCTGTGGATGCAGGCTCACTTCTGATCTTGCTTCCTCTTTCCATTAACTATGCACCGGATGCACTCCTTGTGACTCAAAAAATATAAATGATTTCCCTTTTACAGGTTTGAACACCGAGAGGAAAACAGAAAAGATTGCCTTAGGACTCTCTTTGCACTCATCGAAGAAGCTGGGAAAGCTACCAAATTGGCAGAAGAAGCTCGAGTTTCATATTGCAAGGACAGACTTAGAGCCAATCCAGCTTTCATGGTGAGGTTGCATTCCAAGATCACTGGGCAAGGATCTAACACCATTTCTGCTTGAGAATTCAATTACCAACCCCAGGCTCATACAAGAATGAAATTTGGGGTTAGGAAAACAAATCTTGGGTATCCATACGAGCATAGGACTTTACAAAGAGCTACTTGCAGGTCATCCCAAATTTAGGGGAAACATGCCCACGCATGTTAATTGTTGATTGATTCCACCAATCGACAAAATGCCATATTACTGAGAAAATTCACCAATGTTATTTTAGTTGTCTTTTTAATTTATTGCCAGCGGTTCTATGATTTTTGTTACTTTTTGAACAGAGTTAATAAATTATGTTGTTGTCCATGATGCAATATCCTATTTAGATGAATGGATAGACGATGTCGCATGCCAACTCTTTCAACATTTATATTTTGCTAGTTTGCTGCTTCGAACTGTTTGGAATTATATTCCACTTCTGTTCAAAAGTGATGATTCTCGTTTGATGTTCTACCACATTTCTCTTGAAATATTCTTAAACGTTCAGTTATCTTGCATCCTTTCAAAACAGGTTATTAGAGGATAGTTATGTTGATTGGTCCTGTCCTGCTTTCAAAATTCTACTTCTGTCTTAGAACCTTAATTTTAATTTGAATAAGAATATCTCTGTTGTGGTAGGCTGTCTTAGACGCCAATGCTGAATTTAGACAATTCATTGCAACCCTTCCCCATTATGAAATAAGAGTAAAGGAGGCCAATTTAGCAAGTTTAAGAAGGGGAGTTTTAGTCGGGGAGGATCTTCTGCGGGATCATTTCAGAGTACAGTTGGGGGATTGACTGGGGATGGTTAAGTTAGAAAGTTAGTTTTACTGGAGGAACTTTGGAGCCGAAAACTAATGTGTACCCTAGTGTGCTTGCTATGAGCAGAGACACCCTGAAGATTGTTCTGTATCGCCAATTTGATGCTATGTGTGTAGACAGGAAAGGCACAGGTGAAGAGAGTGTTTTATTTGAGTCGTGATGTCATTATTATGGAGAGAAAAGACATGTGAAGAGAGAATGCCCTTGGAGAGCTGTTGATTACACTCAAGGGACAGAGACAACGAACACAGAGCCAGTAGCAATTTATCACTGTGGACAGACCTACCAGGCCAGCTTAGTCTTAGAGCTAATGGCTACCGGGGATGACCCAGGAATCATGAAGATAGGACTAGGGAAAATATGATCCAGGAGAATGCCAGAGCTACCCTGAACGTAGTGGCAGGTAGGCTACAATTAAATTCACACATGGTGTATGCATTAATTGACCCCTATGCCACACGATTGAAGCAAATGAAATAATAAAGAAACTTGGGAGAGCTCCTAGTAATGTATAATAGGGATTTACAATAAGTATTTCTTTAGAATCAATAAATATTGATTGTGTATAAAAGGGGTTGATACGAGAGTAGACTTAATACTATTGGAATTACATGATTTTAATGTAATACTGGGTATGGACTGATTGGGAAAATATATGGACCAAATAAATTGTTTTGCAAAGATGGTTACTTTTTGAGTACCGTGTGACAGAAGAGTAATATTAAGGGGAGAGAAAAATATTATATTGAATTGTATAATTTTGGCGATGACTGCTAGAAAATTAATGGGAAAAGGGTGTGAAACTTATACTGCTTATATAATAGACTCCATGAGGGATAATACTAAGCTGTCAAAACTTTTGATAGTAAAAGAATTTCCAGAGATGTTTCCAGAGGAGCTACCATGTTTACCTCTAGAAAGAGAAGTTGAGGTTTCCATTGATTTATTGCCCGGTACCACTCCTATAGCTCAATCACCATATATGATGACTCCCGTAGAGTTGGCTGACTTGAAAATTCAACTACAAGAATTATTTGGTAAGGGGTTTATATGCTTGAACAATTCACCCTAGGGAGCATTGATACTATTGTAAAGAAGAAGGGCAACACCCCTAGACTTTGTATCGATTGCAGACAGTTAAATAAGGTGATGGTAAAAAGCAAGTATTTATTTTCAAGGATAGATGACTTGTTTGATCAATTAAAAGGAGAAAAAATGTTTTCGAAGATAGACTTAAGGACAATGCACTACTAGTTAAGGATAAAGGAGTAAGACATCTAAAAGACCGTATTTAGAACTTGTTATGAGCACTACAACTTTTTGGTGATGCTATTTGGACCGACTAATGCTCTGGCAATGTTCATGGATTTGATGAACATGGTGTTTTAAGCCTATTTGGACATGTTTGTTGTGGTGTTCATAGATGACATCTTAGTGCATTCTAGTTCATTCTTGGAACTGTTTCCTTTCCATTAGCACTATTCATGGTGTTCATTACACACTGGTATACAAACAAGTTATGTCCGTTGATATATTCTAGAGGCGATGAGAACTGTTCCTCTTCTCTCTAGCACTGTTCATTGTGTTCATTACATACAGATTTACTGATGGGATGTGTTTGTCGGTATATTCTAGAGGCGATGAAAACCATTCCCTTTCCCAAGATGTTGATTCTAATTAATGATTTTATTTTTTTCCAATGAAATTATCGATGGAATGCACTGACAATTAATGCACTTATTGACTAAGGTACATGTTTTTTACAGGTTTCCTAACAGAATCACTGATGGAATGAGAATTCCAACATGCTGGTAATTAATGCATTTCTGACCGTTGACTGTGTTCTCTATTGTCAAGAGAATTTAAAAAACTAGAGGGTTTTTTGAAATATTTAGTGTGAATTGAAAATTTCAATTTGATTTTAAAGACAAAATCATCGATAAAATTTTTTAAAATAATAATATTTAATTATCTATCAGGAATTTTGTCCGTAAAACCTAATATAAAAAGTACACGGGCACAACAGACCTTCAATTTATTCTCTTTTCTTCTCTCGTCTTGAAAACTCAATTCTTTTCTCTTATTCTCTCTAGTCTTCTCTTCTCCTTTGTCTCTCAAAAATCAAGGCTAGAAATCAAGTTTTTTCTCTCTCAACGCAATCAACATGTATTTGTGGGTTAATATTTTTTTAAGTATTTTCTTCTTATTTTTCTTATTTTTTAGGGTTTTTTTAACAATGTATTTTTGTTTATTTTGGTTTTTTTGTATCACAACCAGTTCAACTCTGAAATTAAGCACGCCGTTATGGTAAGAATTTTTCATTCCTTATCCATTATTTTTTTTTACATTATTTTTTCTTTTTTTGTCTTTGTTTTTGTTCATTTATTTGCTCTTAATAATTTTATGAATTAATAGTTGTAATGAATTTAGTTGTTATTGAAATAATTTTCATTATTTTGTTGAATTTTAATTATTTTTTTCAAATTTATTGTTCAATTTCAATTAAATGTATATGATTAAATTTAATTATTATTTTGTATTGTATTCCATTTAGAATAATTTTTTTGTGAATTAGGATCACAAGTATTATTACCACTTAGAAATAATTGTGTTGAATTGTAGTTGTTATTGAAATATTTTTTATTTTATTTTTTTTTGTTGATTTTTAGTTATTTTCTTTGTTTATTTTTGTTTTTAATATTTAATTAAATATGTAGGATTAATTTTAATTATTATATTGTATGTATTCAATTTAAAATAAATTCTTGTAAATTTAGGATTAAAAATATTATCACGTAGAAAATGAGAATTTTCTACGAAATTGAATTATTCAAAATTATTGGTAGAAATTGAATAAAATAAACTGATTTGTAACATATATGTTGTCTATTTACAAGATTAAGAATTTTAGGTAGCTTCCCATTAAGGGGAGATGCTGTCGATATTTTTTTAAAAATAGAAATTGTTTATTTTTTTTCGTGAAGTTGTGTAGATGCCCAATGGAAAATTAATTGCACGTCATGAGGACAAGATCGTTGCTAGTTCTTCTAGCAGTGATAATGACAACCACGAGTCATTTGGTACTGACGAAAAAGAGTCACCTGAGGTATAAGCATTGACTCACGACGCTGCCTCATTGAGTACGATGCCACAACGTAGAGGGGGGTCCCTTCACAACGTGATCCGTTCCCCTGTAAGTATGAGGTGTAGTGGAAGTATGAACTTTCATTGTAAGTTTGTTTTGGTTTCATAATGACATGTTTAATAATTTTTTTAAAAAATAATATTTCATTAAATTTATTCAATTTCAGGTTTACAAATATTGAGGCTGCCCAAACAATAACATTAACATTTAAATCTTTGATGAAAATTTCATTATTTCAATGAAGCCAGGTTTCCAAACATCCTGAATAAAAACCGCATGTTGATGCATGGTTTTCAAAGTTTAAGGTTAGTATTGACTTAAATTTTTTATTATTATATCAATTCGTTTACTTTATTGAAATTACTGAATTTTTTTTTTATAAATTTTTACTGCAAGAGAAAATTTAAATGGGATAGAGCTAGTGATAATGTTGCAAGAAGGGTTTGGGAGAATCACGCTGCAATGTAACTAGGTAACATCAAAATCAAGATAATTGTTTTTACAAATATTAAAATTTCATTTGTCATTTACTTATAGATAATTTGTTTGTACCATATAGGTTGCGTGACTTTGTACAAGACACAAAACAAATCTAAAAAATATGCGAAAGAAAATGATCTACCAGGCTGAAATGACATGGCAGTTTGAAAGAATTTCAGATCGCCATACATCTCAGAGACTATGTAGGCGGAATACATTCCTCACGTGACGTCCATGCGTTTCACGCAACGTTCACAGTCCGGTGCGAGGAACTGGAGTCGGAAAATTCCCTGTTCTGTTACCACACACACTAGTGTCTCCGTTTCATCTGTTTCGCATGCGAAGCAGATGATAAGATTTTTTTAATTTGTTGTTTCTTATAAATATATTTAACGGACAATATTTTTATCTTGAAGGATGCGGTTCTTGGACGTGAGTCAAGCCCAATGAAGCTTTTTGTGGAAATGCACATGCAAAGTGATGACCGCCAAAAAGGGGTGCAACAGTTCATGGATAGCCGAGCTCAACAGTTTGTGGTGTGTTAGTTTTCAAACATTTTTTTCTTAAGTTGTTATTATTTATTTGAATTTAATTAATTTATTTTTTTATTTCCAGGAGATATATAACAGCCGGTTGAAGGAGAGATACACGAACGATTCTTCAACCCACCCGAATATTGATCTGGATTTGTGGTTGGAGGCAGGATCATCTAGTGGACCCGATAGAAATCGGGTGTACGGACTTTCTAACACTACAATCGAGAACTTACGGATGACTCATAGTGTTTCGACCGTTGGATGCTCGGAATCAGTCTCGAGCACTCAATCTCTGGAGTTCGCACCTTGTTAGATCAAGGAGTACAAGAATGTACGCCCTATCTTAATAAAAAATATGAACCACTCTTTGTGAATTATGAAGAACTCCGCCTAGTGTTAATGGAGATGAGATCACAGATAAGTGGTATATGTGCACCCTCTTATTGGCCCACGGTCCCGGGGACAATTAGCCTCCTCCTCCTCCAGCGCCACCTTTATTATACTTTCATTGTATTTGAACGTACAAATATTTAAATTTGTAATAAATATTTGATTAATATTAAGATAATTTATTTTAAATATTTAAATATTCTAGAAAGTTGGAAAAAAATTATAACAAATGTCAATGCTACTGTTAACTCACCGATAAAATTAGTCCGTCGGTGTATTCCAGAGAGTTGGAAAACAATTACTGCAAATACCACTGCAACTGTTACCTCACCAACAGAATTATATACGGTTCTCCTGTCGGTGATATGCTAAATCGTACTGAGAAAATTACCGACGGAATGAAGCGAATAATTTTTTTTGGCGTGCATGTTCCATCTGTAAAGCTATCAATAAATTTATTAATGATGAACTTACTAACAGACCAGAAATTATCGATGAGCGTTTTGCCGAAAGATATTTTTCATCCATGACCCCGTCGGTAAAATAATCACAGACGGACTATTAGTGTAAATACCGACAGAAATTTCCATCGGTAAAATTGTTAAATCTAGTGGTAACATGCAACCAACCGATTGGCTATAGAGCATTTTAAACCAACATATATAGCATGTGAAAAGTATTCCAAGGCATATTCCAACAAAGGATAAAAAGAAAAGAAAGAAATGAAGGTCTAAAGGAAGGAAAAAAGAAGAAATTAAACTACCAAAGAAAGCAGGTTGATGATAAGGTTTGCAAAAGATCAATGGCTTAGGTATCTCTTTTATTGAGTTGTACTATTTTCCGATACAAAGCAGTATAATATCATCGAAAGCTAGGTTTTCTTTCTGATCTCCTTCAAGAAGAAGCAAATACGAAAAGCAAACGAAATGGAGGCAAGGTCTTGTACTTCCACTTCTTCTTCTTGCTTTTTCCCTGGGAGAAAAGATTCAAAATGTCATCATGAAGCTATAGAGTTTGCTTGCAGTACATGTTTATTCTGTGTTTCTTGCCCACTTTCTATTGTTTGGTGTAGCATCATGTTGCCTTGCAAGATTGGATGTAAAGCTGCTGGGCAAGCAAGGAAGCGGTTTACCTGTTGTCGTCATTGTGGATCAGAGAAGAAAATCTACTCATCATTTTCGGACATGGATGATTCAGATTGTCGGCTAAGTCATCACAAACACTCTTTTGGGCCATCAAGAAGTAGGATGTCACACAAGGGCAAGGCTAATGATTTGCAATCTAGAAGGTCTGAGAAAAACCTGAAATTTCTGTTTATGTTGCCACGGCCAGCTTGCTGATCATCTCTGCTTCAAATTAAGTTGCTTTCTCACAAACTTTGATGCTTATTTTCTGCTTATTGAGTGGTAATATTGTTTAGAATCTGGTTCTGTCGAATGCTTTGCTTATTGATTGACATCTTGTGGCTGATTTGTATGTCTTCTGAGGGATCAGCATCGTATCTAGCAATTTTTTTAAATGATCATCGCATTTTTTTCTCTCTTAATGTACTTCTTTCCTCTAATTTTTTCTTGGTACATTAAATATATATATATTTTTTTATTTTTAATCTGGAACAAACTTAAAGCTAATAGGATACTTTTAAATTTTCTTCAAGGAGAAAAAAAAAGAATTATTTATTTCAAATTAAGTTGCATTATTCTCGTGGAAAATGGTGTACCAAAGTTCATGTTTGTCCTATTATTACCTATAATGATTTGGTTTTTATATATAAAAAAACCAACTTATAAATTTATTGACAAATTATGAACTTCAAGTAATAATTAAATTGTGGTAAGAATCAATTCTCATGTCTTAAAATAATTTATTGTTTATCCTCTGGTACTACAGTTAATTGAAATATTATTTTTCCATATCTACTTAATCTCTTATTTCTGGCAACATAAATGAGAATAAATCTTTTTGAATTGTCTATTATATAAACAATTTTGACAATTAAATTAATATTCCTTTCATTTAAAAATAAATTATTTTTCATTTTACAAAAAACGTCTATCTATATTTTTAAAAGACAACTCTATTTTGAAACATGTTTTTTAATACACATTATTTCTCATTCATCCTAACAATCACTTCCATAAATGAAAATTATTTGATTAAAATAAATTACAAAGTAGACATAGGAAAAGAAAAGACAGCAAGAATGAAATTTCTAAGTATATATTAGGGGATGTAACCTTTGATTTTGAATATCCTTTTAGTAAAAACTATCAAACTCACTCGACTTAAAGCCATATTTGTTTTCTG
>Ga0325405_1004988_pt1 | contig 13510 bp, 7 predicted proteins | sample PopdelMetagenome_21_FD_205663 | JGI IMG/M metagenome (GOLD analysis project Ga0325405, IMG submission 205663) | Populus deltoides microbial communities from Bellville, Georgia, United States - Xylem-Control-R2 | ecosystem: Host-associated > Plants > Phyllosphere > Stem > Wood/Secondary xylem... | reverse complement strand
AGCAGCGCCTTCATTAGGTGCAAGAGATCCAACCTTCTTACTCACTGTCTTGTGTGAAATTCTAGGAATGGAGTCTAGATTTCCATTCTCTCTTCCACGCCCAGATACCTCTGCAACCATAAGGAGAGAAGTTACTAATATAAGTGTTCCTCAATGGAAATTCATATAGTGGCAGCTCCATAATAATATTGCTGGAAATTCAAATTCTTCTGCAAGCGAGAAACGGGAAGAGATTATCACTAAAAATCCCTAAAATAGACTTCAAAATTTGTGTTGTTACTACCAACAGTGAATGGAGATAAGAGCCATCTGCCATTAAAACTTCAAATAACATGAAGTCATTTTGAACAATTCAAATGTTGAAGAAAAGGAGAGAGAGATGAACAAAACCAATTACCTGCAAACTCTGCCATCAGAAACTCTAATCCACCATTTGTTTTCTTCTCAGATGCATGTAATAAAGGCAGTATGCTTTCATGTCTCTCTAACCCTGTGAGGTGACGTGCATACTCCAACTGACCAGAGAAATGCCTAAAGGGGGGTTCCTTCTCCAACAAGCTTAGAAGAGGACGAACTTGCTCTGGCTGGGCAGATATCATAGAAGTAAGACCATTTGATGCACTTTCTATCAACTTTGGAGGCCTGTCAGTAGATGTCCTTTGTGTGGAACCAGTGACTCGCTGCTGCCTAAGGTCAATTTCTGGGCGAGATGGATCACTTTTCCACCGGTCCAAGTTATCTCGCTCTTTAGAAACAGCACCTGAAGGTTCTTTGGTGGCCATGTTTGGAGCTTTTCCTAAAGCTGCTGGATCTGACAACTTGGAAGCAGCTACAGCTTCGATTGTTTCATTGCTAGCCTGAGGTCCATCTGTGTCTGTCCCAAAAAATCTGGCATCTGGTTGAATGGCATCCAACCTTTGGGAATGTGAAGTTGAAGCACGTGAAGGTTCTTGTGTCCCAAAAGGCAAGGAATGATCAATCATTCCATGTCTAACTTTAAAGACATCAGGCTGATCAGATGCAGAAAGAGCTGGCTCGCTCTGAATGAAAATAGGATGATTGGAATCCAAGGGACCAGATCGTGGTCGTTGAGATAAACCATCTAGTGGAAATCCAGTTCCCACAGATATTGAAGCTAGCCTAGTTGCCTCATTCAAGCTATAAAGCGTGTTGATAAGTCTGAGCAGTATTCCATTTTTTGCAGCTATGCGACAGAAATCATTTCTTGGGGTTGATCTCTGAAGCTTAAAGACCTGCCACATGCCATCGATAGCTAGGTGAACCATGTCCCTGGATGCAAAGTTCTGAATCAGTGTATTTATAAGATGATGTGAAGACTACTCAAAGGAAATTATGTGTCGACTAACAAGCACGCTCCAAAAATTGGCATGACAAAACCATATGCATTTGGAAATTTGTGCAGTCAGTTGTAGAGTTTTTGTACAGTGTCATACTTGTCTACTAATCAGAGACCAGATATGATTTCAAAGACAATAAATTATTTAGAATGTGATATTGAGCAGCACAAATCAAGCTTTTCTTGGGAAAATGCTTATTATAGAATAGTCGGTACTTCTATTCCAAGGTGGGGTTTGATACAAGAGGAGGGGCATGAATAAAATATAGCTAAGAGATGAATTCTAATGAAATTCACCAGCTTCATACTCATGCATTGTGACATAAAATCCATACCATGCAGCCAAACCGCCTATCTTTCAGCATGCAAAAGCAACATTTCAAACTTCCAAGCAAATACTAATTCTTTTGTCATCTTTAAAGGAAAAAAATACCTGGCCTTGCAAAACATAATTTTTCAACACACACCAGAAAGAAATTACACACCTGTGCTTCGCGTAATCAGCCTCTAGAAAACCCACCAGGATAGGTATTCCTCGGCAAGCAATGAACATTTGCAATGTCAAGGAGCTGGACAAGAAAGCCAACAATGTCAATCCTAATCCCTTTGCTTGTTTAACAAATCAATGCAAGAGGATTATGAAAAGAGAAAATCTCCACCTTGACTGGCATAGCTGCTGCAAGAAATAAGCTGCTTCCATGCGAACTTCACGAGGGCGATCAGGTCCTGCAAAACTCGTAACCACAGGGATCTGGCACATAACATTGGCAAAAAAACATATTGATGAAAGTAATATTCTAACCCAAGCATTTCTGGAAGAAGGGTTAGTACAGAAAAGTAAAAACATAGTGCAAGGCCCAATTAAGGATGGAATGGACCAATCCATTCACAAGCAATACTGAATGCTTGCCTGCAGTAACCCCAAACTTGAGCAAATAAATTCAGACAAGAGAACACAAAATCTCAGAGATATACTTCACTTACCAAGCCAACAAGACAAGCATTTTCCTGGAAATCAGTATTATCTTTCACGATCTGATTTATAAGTTGAAGTATAGAGCATATAACCTGAAATATTGGAAACAATTTTCTCTTGTATTATAAGCTGCAACGCTCAAAGCAAGCAGCAGCAACAAAATGAAATGCATAGCTATCTGGCTTACACGAGGTTTAGGAACTTCAAGTAATTCCATTAGAGGAAGCAAACCATGCTGGGTTATAAAAACAATTTTCTGCTCGGGGCGCTGGTGAAAGATGCTAATAAGTTTCTGGCATGAAGACGTAATCACATCTTCTGGTTCCTCAGGTCTTAATGACCCAACTAACCTGCTAAACTCAACAGCCTACCAAGCAAAAACAATAACCATTACAACCAATCCATGGTGAAAAAAATCAATGAGTATGCTAGAACTAATATTAATGTCATTTTTATTTTAATAATCCACTTTGATTAGACAACAGGAATTGATGAGCAAAATTATCTAAAGATTAAATTCGCAAAGGTTTGTGAGTTTCCAACCCACAACAGCATGGTATGCATCAATTGGCTTCACAATGTCACTAAATCATCAGGATGGTCAAACCATTACATGAAAGAGAAATTTTAGAGATTGGAGCCAGTTTATCAATCATCAGATTACAAGTTCGTATAACAGGATGTTTTCTTCTCCATTGGATTTTAAAATACTATCAGATTCTCAAATAATCAAAAAAGGAAAAATAAATAACTGCAAGAAGGACAGCCATTTAAGGTTATTATATAACATGAAGAACTACAATAGACTGGTGCAGCTTCATATTTTAAAATACCCATCTTTAACAGGCATCACCCACAATCCGATCAATAAAAAGAGGCAGGTAATGAGCTCACGTCTTCTGTTCATCAATATAAACACTTAAAACAAGTCTGAATTACAATTTTACTGTAGTTCAAATCAAGGAATTGCTTAAAATGCTAAAAAATTTGATTACTTGTAGAGGAAAGAGATTTTCTGCCGGCAGTTTGTCTCCAAAATCCTGCCAAGAAAAGCATATGCTGTCAGGAATTATTAAACTAACTGAATAACAAACAAATTGAGCACTTAAAACATACCAAACCATCAATATCAATCACGCCATCCTTTAGAACACCCATCATTAGGCGAAACAAATCACCACCACCATTAGTTTGTCCCGTTTCACTCTCCATTTGTTTTTGAGCAATAGTCGCTCTCAAAATTGCAGCCAGGTCATTTTTCCCTGCATCAGCCATGATTGCATTTCCTTGGTTCATATGTGATGCTGAGGTAGATGTTGAAGCTTCAGCTGCCCGATCCTCAGGATTTTTATCAAGGGGGTGAAATAAATCATCCAGTGAAGCATCTCTTGGAGTGTCACTAAATTTACTAAGTTCGTTTCCTCCTGAGGTCATTGATGACTTCACAGCCTTCAATGTCCCAGTTATACAGAAGCGTAAGATAAAACAATTTTTGTATCTAAGCAGGGAAACAAGAAAGAGGGTGAGAGGAGTGAAGAGGAGAGTAAGGTGTAGATTAAGTCAAAGTTCAAGCTCCCAAGGAAACCTGAATTCAAACTCAGGACAGGCCACCATTTTTTAACGCCAAAAAGAAAACAAATGGGACAACAGAAAACCACTCAAATATACCTAGCTACAACTAAAATATCGCACAACAAATATGATAAACTATAACATGCAAGGCCACATGGTGGCACAGAGAGGTACAGTGCCCACACACTAAGAAGAGACAGGCTATGAAATAAGGCATACATAATGTTAAAAGAGGAATTATCACACATTAACTTTTGTAAGAAATTAAGAATACATAACTATAGTGGAAATACAAAGAGCTTGTTTGGTATAGTGTTTAGGTGCTTTTGTAAGTACTTTTGGGTAGAAAATGCATGTTCATATCATAACCATCCAAAAGCATCAATTTGATGCCCTTTCAGAAGAAAAAAACTTTCAAGCACATTATCTAACACACAATATGAATAGACAGAAGCAGAGGTAACATAACCCAAAACAGAAGATCTGTTATCACAAGAAAGGGCCGGAGGGCATAAAAGAACCAGATATCATGGAAATCCAAAAGGTAAAGTTCACATAAAGGTTGAAAGCTAAAATTTAATCAACCATGTTTTTTTCAACTGAGTGGTGATATCAGGGATGGGCAATCAAGAATTCTGTTTTGGCCATGTCCAAAAGCCATGAGTTGCAATTAGTACAGTTCCTCTCAATCATTGTGGTGCAGCTTAGTTGCTCCACCAAAAGTCATCACCTTGTTTTACTTCAAGCAATGAAAGCAGAACCAGCTGAAATCCTCAAAATTACATGAAAATATTGAACTGCTCAAGGAACCTACATCCCTAGATCTAGGCATTATTGAGTATATTTAGTTAACATGTTGCCCCAGTTTCATGTTCTTTCAAGTTCATATTCATATTTTATTTCTCTTTCTTCACAAAAAGAAATAGTCTACTTGAAAAAAGTAGGACTCTGAATACAAGACATGTCATGCAAAACATTGAAGATAAAATTAAATTGGAAGACCAAATGAAAATATGAATGATAGGGTCAACACCACATCTGTCTCTTTCTCTACTTTGCGTGTCATTTTAATCATGTCAAGAATTATCTGTTCGTGATGAAATAATGCAGCGTGCACAACAAACCATGTGAGCCTTTGGGAAGAGAAAGAGATAACATAAATGAATAAATGTGTCCATTATCAATAGCCAAGAAAGCAACAGAAATTAGTTACCTTTCGAAGCCCATTATCTTGATTTCTTGTTGCAAAACCAAATGATCCATTCTCAACACGAGCAGAACTTGTTTTTCCTCCATTCCTTCTTTCTATGTTTTTTCCTCTTGCATCGGGAGATTCCAAGTCATCAATAGTCAGAATCTCATCCTGGTAATGCAAAGGCATTGATCCATGAAGCAAAGGAGAAGCAGCAGCTACTTTATTTGTAGATAGTCTGCCAGGACTAGTTTTTAGAGATGAGTTTTCGTGAATAGCTAGGGTTGGGACTTGATCTGAATGGAGATCATCCTCTAATTTATCAATTCTTTCCTCAACTACATCACCATCTGAAGAAGTATTCTTATCAGACTTACTCACATCCTCAGAATCTGGCAATGATTCTTTCCTAGAGCCCTGAAAACCAAAAGAGAATGTAGTGTCATTGGAACTTTGCCATGGAAAATCAAGTTGTGAATCATTTTGCAAGCAAAATTATTTTCTTCCTCGGCTAAGGATATCGAGAAGAGTTCCCAAGTTAATAATTATCACAATGCTTAGGTCACATGATTCTCACAGCTTTGAAGTCGGCAACAGATGCTTTTGTTCTATCAACAGAATTGATTTGAACAGTGCTCTGGTTATCTCCAGTTAAAATTTCTGCATCTGCTGAAACATCTTCCTGTATGCTTCTACAAAAAAGAAAAAGCAAGCATGTTTGTGGTAAGATACCACATTGACACCATGGGAGGAAGTCACCTAGTTGCAAACAAAGAACAATAGTATGATTTATGGTGACATGACAAATGTTTAGTTATGAAGGCATAAAAATACTGGATGCCAGTTCCCAAAAATCACAGCAGAGAAGGTAGCTAGAGCGAACTACTGGTTTATTCCAATGCTCAAATTGAATATTTGATAAGGTACATATAGTCTCACAAACAGGCTTGGGGTTTAAAGCGAACCATATAAACTACCTTGTCCTTGGTTAAGAGAGTGATATGCAGAACTATAAAACTGGCAAGACAAGAAATATTTATGACCCCTAAACAACAGGTGGGCAAAAACAAGTGAGAAGATAAAATCCAACCTTATTGATCCACTATGACGGAAAGAGTTCAAAGCACGTCTAGAATTTAATATCCAAGGATGAGATAGCAGTGTCTTTGCATCAGGCCGCTGCGTTGCATCCTGAAATATGCAACCAAATATCTCCTTTCATTAATAAATGAACAGAATCTGAAAACAAAAAAACAAATGAAAATGAAAACATATTTCAGGGTCGACCAACAGAATAATAATTACAAAGCTGAAAGCTCTAAAAAATGATAAGGCAAAACTGAATCAGGTCTGAAACTAAAATTAGGCAAGCCGGAGTTGGTTGGAGTGAACTAAAGTGGGAATCCAAGAAATTGCTATACTGCCTTACCAGTCATTGTGCTTCTTTCTAGGGATCCCTTTCTAACATTAGGACTTTGGAAGGGAGTTGGCCTATGTATGGGAAGTAGTAATTCCATCCCTTTTTAATTCTGGGCTAGGTCAATGGCAGGCCCAAATTAGTATGCCAAGAACTTTCAAGACTTAAAAATTGGAAACTGAGCAAAACATGAGTCTACATATGAAATTAGCAAGCTAGGAATTAGGCAACTGAAGAGCTGCGAAACTGATCAAGCTAGAGGACTTAATGTGAGCAATGTACCTTCTTGAAGCACTGGAGGAGAAAGTCTGTAATGTCAGGAGATAAGCTATCAGGTATCGGAGGACGATCATCCTAAGAGAGAAAGAGAGCTTTGTCATTATAATGCAGTAAATCATCAAACCATTCTCCGAATATATTCAACTACCTCAAAAGAAATAATAAAAGCACTTCTAACATCAAAGGAGGTTTGCATTCTGGATAATAAGAACCCCAAGCAAAATCTAAATAAGAAACATGAGATAGCATCAACAATGGAGTCTCCGCTTAGAAAAACCCAATCCGTACTATATCCATGCTTGCTATTTGTAGAAGAAAAGATAAGAGGTAAAGTGAACCAAAAAGGTTAACAGGAAACATAGCTCGTCTGAAGAAACTAAGGTACAAAGAAATACAGCTGGTTAAACCTGAACGATACGAAAGAGAGCTGGCATTGGCTGCAAATCATAGTAAGGTGGTACACACGTAAGGAGTTCAATCACAGTGCAGCCAACACTCCAGATGTCAGAAGCAGCACAAACCCCTGACATTTCAATAACCTGACAAATAAACAAGTTTCACATGAACAAGCCCTCCAATACCTCAACAGCTACATCATATGAATACTCATTTCCAACCATGATTTTGCACATAATGGATTAGAACAAATAGGAAAAACACGTGGCTAATGAAAGCAGGCAAGAAATGAGTACCTCTGGGGCCATCCAATATGGCGTTCCAACAACCGAATGAGTATTAACATCAGCTTCAGTTAATTTTGTTGCAACACCAAAATCAGCAAGTTTCACAAGACCCTGAAATAATAAATTAGGTCAAGTAACTGCTTTAAAGACACCACTGTAAAAGATGTATGAAAAGTACAGGACAAGTAAAAAGAAATTCAAATCTTCAAATACAACCCATGAGTGAAAGAGCATGATGATGTCACCGGACATCCATTTACATATGAAATAGTCCAATACGCTCCTAAGCTCTCTTCATTATTATGGAAAGCAGTGGTATAAGAATAAAAATGAAACCTCTTAAAAAAAATTTAAAAAAAAAGGATTACCATAAACAGTCACATCAACAACTATATAACATGTTAATTTCCCTCAATGAAAAGCATGCAACATCCCATGACTTGACATTATATAGCAATGATACACAGCAACTCTGAATTTACAGAAAGGCACAATATATGGGAGTATCAATTTAACATCATTCAATTTTGGATTGAGCTTCCTAGTGTATTTGACATTAGAGTAATTATAGGGTCCTCCAATCTAAATGAAGCATTACTTAAACACCATAAACAGTACAATTACCTCTTTGGTCGTCAATATGTTTGCACCCTTGATATCTCGATGGATAACACCCTGTTCGTGCAAATAAACTAATCCTTCCAGAACCTGCCGTCAAAATAATTTTATAAGCATAAATTAGAAAAGATTAATTCAGAAAGAAGCAAATAACTGGAAGAGACGAGCAAAACCTGGGCAATGTAAACAACCACCAAAGACTCTGGAAAAGGCCCAAATTTATTTGGCTTGATAATATTTGCAAGCGAGCCATTCTCCACATACCTACATCAACAACATTATGGAAATTTAAACATAAAAATCTGAAGCAGAGTTTATTTGGAACCTGATTATTCAGTTAGCAGAAAATGTTTGAGCTCACTTACTCAAGGATTATGTGGAGATGAGACTTTGTCTTCAATGATCCAAGATATTTCACAATGTTTTTATGGTTCAAATTCTGCAATGGAAGTAGTACGTTCAAAATAGAATGAGCTTGTGCTGAGAATATGCATCCTTCCAGAGGAAACTCATAGTGTCTAATTTAAGAAGTACGAATGCCCAAAGGGCCTCCAATGCTAGAAATTAATGATGGCAAAGATATATAAAGGACATCAGACAACTACCGTCCCGCCCAAGAAGTTCCTTTGGGTTTGCAACTTGGGTGACAGGGATAGAAAAGGCAATCTTGCTCATCCACCCTTAAACTAAAATGCACTCATTTATATTTGGTAGCGGCTGAGATCTTTATCATTAAACGGAAGAATAGCTTGTTATACAAGATATGGAGAAGTAAACCATATAACCATTCAAAACAATGTAATTACGAAGAAGGCACACAGTTTACTGGGAATAAAACTTCCAATAGATGATGAAGGGAGCGAGATTTTGGGAAGGATGGATGGTAGCATCCATAACCATTGATACCATAATACTTTCAGCAAATGACTAGACGGTATTTATTTAAAGGTCATCCCAAAGCCTTAATATGCAGAAAATATGCTTTCTTAAATGAATTCTGAAGTCCACAAAAGCACAGTTCAAGTACAGCAAAAGAGAGATGAAATCAGAAAGCAAATAAGGCATTGCAGAACAAATTCTACCTTCAGTAAATCAATCTCTTGCTGAAGCATCAACACATTACACGGAAGAAATTGTACCCAAAAGAAAAGGACCAAGCTGTTAGCAAACTTACAAGGTAGAGACTGAAAATTATAGTACAGTAAAACCAGATAAAGAAGCATAAAAGCAACAATTCTTATATTTTAGCACCCATCACCTGCTCTTACAACCAATGAAATATAGGTTGCCAATTAAAAAGTTGTGATGTCAAAGACTACCCAAACCTGATTAAGGACCAATTATAGCAGGGAAATGTCAGGTACCTAACTGATTGTTATCATTTTCCAAGTATAATGAATATATCATGAGCGAGCCTTCAGCAGACACAAGTGCTAAAAGAAAGTCCACATGAGGAATAGAATTGATAGGGAAAAGACTATAACCGTAACCAATACAAAACCATTTTGGTAAGATGCCAGTAGTCAATGCTTCAAATACTTAATTCAACTTGGTCAACCCTTAAACAATCCCAGAAAATGAGTTGGCTTTTCCCAAAGCAAGTCCGTGATAAAATTTCTGGCTTTTCAGGGTTTGGGATAGTGATCATGATCAACAAACCTAATGAACTTAAAACGGTAGCATGAAATCTTTTTTATAATAGTTCACTTCATCATCTTTAATTAGCTAGCAACATTTCAAGATTAAAAGAGTTGTGCCCACACGTGCACACATCTTTAAGAGAAACTTAGAAACAAACCATGATGATATTAAGATCCTCTTGGGCGATATTCTCCAATGAAACTTGTTTGATCGCAACAAAATCCCCATTCTCCAAATCCAACCCTTTAAAGACCCGAGCATACGCTCCTTTTCCAATCTCATCTCCAAGCATCTACACCAAAAAAAAAAAAAACACCAGTGTCACTTAAAAATCATGCATTTGCACTTAAATCGATATTGACTAAAGCCAACTAGTTAAGAGACAATCAGGAAACAAAATCAATCAAAATAAAAATAAAAAACACTAAAAATTAAGAAAAAGAAAAGGAATAACTAAAATTAACAAAGTACAAATTAAATTCTCGTTTTTATTTAAATTCCAAATTTATTTCCTTATCTACTAAATCTCAAGTCATAAACTTGAAATACATCATCAAAAACACTAAAAGAAAAAATAAAATCGAGAAATTCTCTTTTCAACCCCGATTTTCTCAGCAACCAAGCATAAAATTAAAGCCATAACATACATTAATATGGCATGAACAGTAAGGATTATAAGAATCATGGACTACTCACATATTTGTTATCGAGAGTCTTCGATTTATGAAAATGAGATGATGTCGTTTGCCGAGACATCTCTTCTTGTCGAGAATGAGACACGCTGTTGTTTAAGAAACCCTAAAGTTTCTCCATTTCGGGAATTCAGAAAAAAAATACTCTTTTAACCCGCCGGTACCGGTGACAGAAACCTCAGGTCCGGCAACAAAGAGAGAGCGTGAGAGAGACAACGGCCGTGATATTGTGAGTGTCTGTTTTTTCAAATGACGGTATTGACCTTAAAAGAGTGAAATGAGGGTAGATTATATTTGGGTCCTGTAAACTTAGTAATATTTACTTTTAGCCCCTATAGTTTAGATTATTTCAGTACCAATGTTGTAGACTGTAAGTTAGGAGGAGGTAGTCCCCCATTACTAAACAACTAATAAAAAGATAACAAAACAGAAGCCCCTTTTTTAGATAGTTTTTTTTTTATCTAGTTTTCACTATTTATTTTATGATGATTCTAAAATTCAAAATGTTTAGAAAGAAGATTTATGCGTTGGAAAATCAATTAAATTTTTAGTTCAAGCATTTAATTCATTCTCTTAATATCTTGTGACTTTATATGAAAAACACGGTGACTAATACCTACAGAAGGTTCCTTTTAATGAATGTCGAAAATCTTAAATGCTTAAATAAGTAACTTTGTGGAAAGAAAGTGTAGAGATATTTTAAAGAAATAGGCTTTAAAAATATGTATACTGAAAGTGTTAAGAATAAAGAGATTATGAACCTTAAGTTTGAAGGATTCATGATGTATTTACAGCTTATTAGTCCTTTTTTTTGTAAAAATAAAGGGTTAAAGAGTAATTTCACCCCTATTATATTTTGAGTTGTATTATATTAAAAATAATATATATTTGATCATTATAAAATATCGAGGTATATACATAAGGTCTTAAAAAAATTCTCAATGAAGGATTGGGCTAGGCAAGTTATCTAAGCCTATTAAAGGTAAGAAAATGAGCCCAAATATACTTTCTAAAGCGAGCTTATAGAATCGGGCTCCTCCTCTAGGATGAGCTCGTTGAGTCAAACTCCTCCATTAGGGATAGACCATGAAGTCAATGTGTCTAAGTACATTAAATGAGGTCTTTAAACGGTTTGGACCTATTAGATTTTGATTTGTTATTTTTATTTTATTTAAAAATATGACCGGGATATTTACTTTTATTCCTATGTTTCTCTCTCGACAACCAAATAGCCTCCGATAATAAGGAGTTGTAGTGGAAGCTTTTCAAACTAGAAGGCTAGTATGGGAAAATTGAAGTTAAGGGTACCGAAATGGAATGTCGTTAAACCTACGGGTACTAAATTGTTATTTGAAGTAATGATTTTGACAGATTATTAGGCGAGGGAGGTTTCAAAAGCAGAGGCTAAGATTACGATGGTGAGGACAGATTGGTCAATTCATTTAAAAGTGGGAATTTTGGAACGTTCCTGTCTTTCGATCGAGTATTGGACCCGGCTGTCACAAAATCTGGTACGAGGAGAGAATTTTTTTTTTTTTGCATTACAAGAAAGGTAAAATAAAATTCATCAAATATCCAGATTATTTATTCTTAAGATAAAGTGCTACATATAATTGAGCTATTTTTTAATTTAAGATTAGTGTAAATGGAAGACTTAGATTCATAATATTTTTATAAGTATAATAATAAAATTATTATTAAATTAAAAGTTTTTTGGTTTTTAGTTATTGATGGAGTTTGGCAATGATAATAATATTTATTATTAGTTTGATAATGAAAGGCTTAGTTATTGATTGAGTTTTTATTGTGATACTAATAAGAAAACAACATCATTTTTTTTTAATAAGTTTAAAAAAAAATAATAATATTATTGATTATCTTATAAATAATTATGTATAATGCGCAAGATTTTGATAATATCATGCTTATTAATATTGAATGAAGAAATAAATTTATATTTTTTTCTAATTTATTTTATTTTTTTTATCAAATTAAAATCTCATAACAAAAAAAGTATATGTTTTTTTGTTAGAAAAATTTACCAATAAAAAAAACAAGAATTATAAAAGATTTGTTTTAAATGCAGTTTAAGTTTTTTTTATGTTATAACAAAAAAACAATTAAAGAACTCTTGTAACATGAGATCATATATTTTAATATATATATATATATTAATTTTAGTTTGTTGAATTAAACATATTTATTATTATTTATTGTACATATAATTGTTTATATATATTTTTTTTTAAAAGAATTGCTCACCCTCGCAACACAAGGAAGGAATCAGACTAGTAACTCTCTAACACCTTAAAACCGATAAGACACAGAAAACCACGATCAAATATGTGCAAATCCAATCATCCTAATTACCACAAAAGGATGTTGTTTATGAAAAAATTGGTGAATTAGGAAAATTGTAGATGCTCGCTGGAGCCAGCTGCAGAGTTTAGTCATCAAAGCTGACTTTGATCACAGGTAGACCGGATAACTTGACTCGTCTGGTTTGGGTTGGAATCTAGATGGTGCCGGTGCCGGTGCCGGTGCCAGCTATATATATCTATTTGTGTGTTTTAAAAGTATATTCAAGGAAATTTAATTTTTTATTTATTTTAAATTATTTTTATTATATTTTGAAATTATATTGATATCAAAAATATTATTTTAGTATATTATAAATAAAAAAAACTACAAAATGTCAAACACAAAATCAAAATATCTATCATTCTAGAAAAGAAAAAAAGCATAGAAATCTTCACCAAGTCGGGCTTTCCATCAGTTTTCGTGCATAGACAGAACTTAAAGCATGACGACAAAACAATGGATAATAAAGAAACAAATGAAATTGCAAACATTTTTGCTTTAAAACAAATGAAATGAAAAATCAGAAGTTGGAACTTTGATATTTAACAGCATGTGTCTAAAACATTCTACGGAAACTTTTAACCTCAGCAGACTCAGCCGGGCAGGACTGGCCAGGCTGGCATATAAATGATTAGCCATAACCTGACCCTATTGCTTGCCAGGCTAGATGAAGCACAACTCAACATCTAGTTTGGTAATGATTAAATTTTATGATTTATTTT
>Ga0325405_1004987_pt1 | contig 13511 bp, 15 predicted proteins | sample PopdelMetagenome_21_FD_205663 | JGI IMG/M metagenome (GOLD analysis project Ga0325405, IMG submission 205663) | Populus deltoides microbial communities from Bellville, Georgia, United States - Xylem-Control-R2 | ecosystem: Host-associated > Plants > Phyllosphere > Stem > Wood/Secondary xylem... | reverse complement strand
AAAAAGGAACGACCTTCTCAATTGAATATAAAAAACTTCAGTAAATATTTTAATTTTAATTGAATGAATCAACAAACAAAAACTATTTTAAGATTCTGTCAAAATCATATGCTTTGGAATTAATACATTAGGTAAGAACAAATTGTGGAGGTGCTTTTTATATACATGCATGCATAGATTTCAATAAGATTTTGTTTAGGAGTGTAGTTGTGATTGTGATTTAAAATATTTTTTATTTAAAAATATATTAAAATAATATTTTTTTTATTTTTTAAAAATTATTTTTAAAATCAGCATATTAAAAATAATCTAAAAATATAAAAAATTAATTTTTAATAAAAAAATTAACTTTTTTAAAAATATAAATTCAACCATGTTTCCAAACGGAATTATTTTATACTTTTAGTCTAAAATGCCGTCTCTCTATATCTATCTAAATCATGCATTCCATGTCTTACAAGCCTTCTCAAAATAATTAAGTAATATTCTAAAATGCATGGGAAAGCTTTCCCATGCCTTTTAACTTTCCCCATCATTTACTCATTATTAATATATTATATTATTATAATTATTATATTATATTATTTTATTTTATTGTAACATATTATTAAAAAGTACTGTAGCTGTTTTTTATTTTTATTTTTTTAATTAATTTTTTTTGTTTAGTTTAGTTTAGTTTGTTAATGTTAAATTTCTTTTTATTTAATTATCAGACTTTCATGACAAGTATTCCGGACTTGATGGGTTAACTTGGTTTGACAGGTTAACCTAGTTAATTTTGGGTAAACCCGTCAATTTTTTTTTCTATTTAGTTATCAAACTTTCATGACGCGGATCCCAGGTTTGACGGGATAACCTGATTTAAAGGGTTAACCCGGTTAGTTCAGATTTTTTTTTCTTTTTCTTCATTAGTTTTTTCTTCCTATTGATTTTTTTCTTTTTAATTAATCTATTTAGTTATCACACTTTTATAACATGACCTTATAGCCAGACCCACATCCAATGCTCTTGGGTTCGGTGTTGCAGCCAGACTTACTTAAACTTAAGTTATAAAAGTTTAATATTATTATTAATATTATAAATATTACTCTTGGATCAAGCGTTGCAGCTAAACCCAAGGCTTTTGGGTATATCTTTGCAGAAAGACTTAACACTCTTAAATCTTAGCCTTTTTTGATATTTTTTATACATGAAAAAAATTAACCTGTGGCGTATGCCTTTGGGTTTTTTTTCCTTTTTCTTTTTCTTTTTAAACCTTTTACTGTGGAATGCACAGTGCAGTCCACAATGAAAAATCTTATGCCTTTAGTTTATTTTTATTTTTATAGTTTCTCAATATTAATTTTTTTCTTCATTAGTTTAACCTAGTTGATTCAGATTTTTTTTTTCTTTTTCTTCTTTAGTTTTTGGCTTCCTGTAGGTGTTTTTTCTCTTTACTTTTTTCTTTTTAATTAATCTTTTTTTTAATTTAGTTTATTAATACTATATCTTTTTTCTATTTAGTTATCACACTTTCATGACACGGATCTCAGGTTTGACGAGTTAACCTGATTTGGCAGGTTAACCTAGTTGATTCAGATTTTTTTTTATTTTTTCTCATTAGTTATTTCTTCCGATTTCATTTTTTAATATTGCATGCAGTCAATAGTGAAAAGACTGGTGCCTTTAGTTTTTTTTTATGCCTTTCACTGTGGACTGCACAATGCAGTCCACAATGAAAAGGCTAATGCTTTCTTTTTTTCTACTTTTTAATTAATGTTTTATTTAGTTTGTTGATATTAAATATTTTTCTATTTAGTTATCAAACTTTCATGACACGGATTCCTGGTTTGACGGGTTAGCCCAATTAATTATAGGTAACCCATCAGTTTTTTTTTTTCTATTTTGTTAACAAACTTTCACGACGCAAATCCAAGGTTTGACGGATTAACCTACTTTGAAAGGTTAACCCAGTTCATTCAGATTTTTGTTCCTTTTCTTCATTAGTTTTTTTAAAGGAAAACTTATGGATTACTATAATGTTTTCCTATATGGCTTTTTTTATGAATTTTTTCTTCCTTTTTTTTTCCAAAATAGTCTTTGTCGATTTTGTTTCGTAGTTTTTTTCTTTAAAACACTGTGGATTGTTACAATATTTCCCCATACTGTTTTTGTTTTACTACAATGTTTCTCCATATTTTTTTAAAAAAATTATTTTTGTCGAATTTTCTTTTTAATATTGAGCTAGTTGAGAATTCTGTTTTAATTTTCCCCACATGTTTTTTCCTATTTGTTTTCCATTTTTTATTGCTTTTTTTTTCCAAAATTGTCTTCTTCTTTTTTTTTGTGTTTTTTTATTGTATTTTTTAAATATCGAGCTGGTTGAGAATTTAGCTTTGTAGTTTTTTTTCTTTAAAACACTATAGATTGCTACAGTGTTTCTCCACATGGTTTTTTTTTCTTTTTTATGATTTTTTTGTTTTTTTTTCCAGAATAGTCTTTGCCAATTCTATTTTTTTCATATTGAGCTGGTTGAGAATTTAGCTTCGTGGTTTTTTTCTTAAAAACATCATAGATTGCTACAGTGTTCCCCACATGAATTGTTTTTTGTTATGATTTTTTTCAAAATTATCTTTATTGATTTTATTATTTTAAACATTGAGCTGATTGAGAATTACAACTGTAGATTTTCTCATAAAACACTATAGATTGCTATAGTGTTTCCTTGTATGTTTTTTTTCCCTTTCAATTTTTTTATGATTTTTTTCAAAATTTTCTTTGTTTAATTTTGTAAATATTAATCTGGTTGAGAGTTTAGCATTGTAGCTTTTTCCTTGAAAACATTGTGGATTGCAACAGTTTTTCTACATATAATTTTCCAAGACTATTGGGTCTGGTATTGCAGCCAAACCCACTTAAACTTGGGTCATGCAAGTGTAATGTTATTATTAATATTATAAATATTACTCTTAGGTCATGCGTTACAACCAAACCCAAGATTTTTGGGTATAGCTTCGCATAAAGACTTAACATTTTCAGATTTTAGTTTTTTTTCATATTTTTTATGCGAAACAAATTGACTTGCGACATCTCACGGGTCATGTAACTATTATATTTCTATAATTGATGGTTTACATAGGACAATCATGATAAGGCCAACAATTTCTCTATACAATCTTTTATTGTGTATTATTTTTTACTTATTTTTGTCATAGATTCTTAATTTTGTTAAAAAAATAAATTTTATCAATTTCTTCATCAATGCATTAGAAACTTCATGATAATAGCATGTGAGAAGTGTTATTTTGTTGTATGAAATAATATTTTTTATTTAAAAATATATTTTACATAAAAAACTTTTATTTAGTTACATAAAAAAAATGTGTATGCGTAAAAAATAAATTTATTTGATTTGTTTATTCACTGACGTCAGAGTCAGGAATAAAAAAAAAACTAATTTAAATTTATTTTGTTTTTACAACTAAGTGATATTTACCAACGCTAGAGTTGGAAATATCCGTAGTTAAATATTCACTGACGCTAGAGTCAGGAATATTACACGCAAAACCACCGTCACATAAACCAACAAAACATTAGCAATTTATGACAAAGTCAGCAATGCAGCCCGTCTTAGGCAGGACGCTTAAAGGGTGATAATATCTTCCCTTTTGCGTAATCAGTCTCGTACCATAGAATCTCTGTTGACCAGTTAGGGTTCTAATGACCATAATACTAAGTGGCGACTCCTTAAACAAGACCATTCACCATCAAAGAATAGGATGCCAGAAATCCATTCTTTCCATGAAATATTATTTTTAAGGCCGCCGCGATGTCGGGTGCGACACACGCCACATACAAATAGAAATTATCAAACACTACCCATTGCACATAATATTGTTGCTTCAGAACAAAAACAAGAACCTCCCAACATTGTTTTCTCTCAAGAACAAATGCAGAATCTACTCACCCTTGCAAATAACATTTCCAACTCAAAGCTATATAACACTGCTAAGGAACAAGTATCTGTATCAGGTATATCATTTTCTTGTCATACAAATTCTTCACCTCAGAACAATTTTCCTTAGATTCTTGATACAAGGGCAACAGATCACATGATCTGTAGCCCTATTCTTTTCGAGTCCATTATTCTGCCTAAAATACAAAACCAAGTTCATCTGCCAAATGGCCAAAAGGTGCCTATTGCCTTTACAGGGACGGTTAAATTCTCTCTCGATATCATTTTAAACAATGCTCTTTATGTACCTTCTTTCAATATTAATCTTATCTCTGTTTCAAGATTAACTGTTGATAACACTATTGGCTTGTTTTTTCTTCACACGAAATGTTTTCTACAGAATCTAAGCAAATGGAGGACGATTGGGCTTGCTGAAGCTGAATCTAGTCTATATCATATTCACAAACCTTCTGACCAATCTACAGAATGCTCACCTCCTAGATCATTAATCAAATCTTGTATTGTTGCCACTGACCTTTAGCATTTATGTTTAGGCCACATTTCCAGAATCCATCTTCTTAATAAAATTGATCCTTCAGTAACTTCTACACGTAAATCCATTTGTGACATTTGCCCCTTAGCTAAATAAAAACGGCTGCCCTTTCCCTTGTCTATGCATACATCTACACAAGTTATTTGATGGATGATGCCATGGTCTTGATAAAAAGTAGGCATATTAAACTCTTGTCCATTGTCAAACACCCGAACAAAATGGAAGAGTTAAAAGAAAACATCAACATCTACTAAATGTAGCTAGATCCCTCATGTTTCAATCCAAACTCCCCTTACTTACTGGACCAATTACATCCTCACATCAATTCACATAATCAACCGCACTCCCTCACTTATTCTACAACATCAAACACCATATCAGCTTCTTTTTAATAAACCACCCACTTATAATTACTTCAAAGTATTCGGTTGCTTATGTATGTTATGCCAGCACACTCACACACAACAGAGGAAAATTTCAACCACAAGCCACCAAATGCATTTTTTTAGGATATCCCCCCCACATTAAAGGGTACAAACTACTTAACTTAACAACATGCAAGACTTTCATCTCACAATGTTATTTTTCATTAATCCACATTCCCATCAATACCAAACACAGTTCACACACCCCTTGTCTTTCCTAATTTTCCTCAAATTTTTAATTCCTTCACTTGCAAACCATCTCAGTCCACCCCACACCATTTTGTTCTTCCAGCAACCTTGTCTTTCCAAACTTCTGCTCCTTCAACTCCTACCTTACCTCAGGATGATGTTTCCCAACTCAGAAGGTCTGCAAGAACTAAACATCCACCTTATTACTTACAACAATATTATTATGGAAATATAGCTCAGGTTACTTCAGCAGACCCAAGCTCTTCAAATTGCTCCATTCCTGGTACGCCATACTCACTCTTCTCTTTCTTATCTACTTCCAAATTATCTTTACAACATCGAGCTTTAACTTCTTCTGTTTCTTTAGTTTTTGAACCAAAAACTTACAAACAAGCCAGCTCTATTCCTCATTGGCAACAAGCGATGACTAATGAAATTATAGCTCTTGAACAAAACCACACTTGGGATTTAGTACTTCTGCCTTATAACAAATCTGTCATTGGATGTAAGTGGGTATACAAAGTCAAATTCCAAGTTGATGGCAAGGTTGAACGCTACAAGCCAGATTGGTAGCTAAGGGCTACACACAACAAGAGGGAATTGATTTCTTTGACACTTATTCCCATGTGGCCAAGATGACAACCGTTAGAGTTTTTCTCACCATTGTTGCTGTCAACAATTGGCATTTACACCAACTTGATGTAGACAATGCCTTCTTGCATGGTGACTTACATGAGGAAGTATATATGCAGTTACCCCCTGGTTACTCCACTCCTCATGATCCTTGAGTCTGCAAACTCAAAAGGAGCATATATGGCCTAAAACAAGCTTCCAAACAATGGTTCTCTAAGCTACACCTCTCTATTGTCATTTGGATTTCTACAAGCAAAATCAAATTCTAGCCTCTCCATCAGAAAAACTACCAACAGCTTCATCGCAGTATTAATTTATGTTGATGATGTCATCATCACTTCTGACACCCTTACAGCAATTAACCAAGTTAAACAGTTCCTTCGCACGACTTTCCCTATAAAAGATTTGGGAAAGCTTAAGTATTTTCTAGGCATTGAGGTTGCTCGATCTGAAACAGGCATTGTTCTTTATCAACGCAAATATGCCTTAGATATCCTAACCGATAGTGGATTCTCTGGAGCTAAACTAGTCAGCTTTCTTATGGAATCCACACTGAAACTCAGTGCCTATGATACTAGCCCTACTATGTCCGACCCTACATCTTATTGTCACTTAATTGGCAAACTTCTCTATCTCACAATCACACGCCCAGACTTATCCTATGTCATCCAAACTCTCAGCCAATTCATGTCCAACCCTCATACAACGCATCTGCAAGCTGCAAAAAGAGTCCTTCACTATCTTAAAGCAACACTAGGTCAAGGATTACTTCTCAAAGCTGATTCTACATTCCATTTAAAAGCATACTCTGACAGTGATTGGGGAGGTTGCGTTGATACTAGGCGCATTGTCACTGGATACTTGGTGTTTCTTAGAGATTCACTCATCTCCTAGAAATCAAAGAAACAACCAACTGTCAGTCGATCCTTAGCAGAAGCTGAATATCGAGCCTTGGCAACTACATCATGTGAACTTCAATGGGTGGTTTATTTATTGGCCGATTTTCATATTCAACACTCCCAGCCTGCCATGTTGTATACTGACAGCAAACCTGCTTCCGATATTGCCTCTAATCTGGTTCATCATGAACGCACTAAACATATACAACTTGACTACCATCTTATACGCGAAAAATTACAGGAGGGATTGCTTAACATCATTCATATCGCTTCCAGATATCAGCTCGCAAACGCAATCACAAAACCACTCAATTATCTCACCCTTACTCCTATCCTTAGCAAGATAGGAATGGTAAATATCCATTCTCATCTTGAGGGGGGATATTGGAATCTACAATAATCTACAAACATGCACAGGAATGACAATACAAAATCAGAGGAATCCCAGCAGCCTGCAAAAGCACTACTGCCCACAGCACCCTAGAAGCCATTCTATTTCTATTATGCAGTCTTCATATATATATAATTACAGTTAACATGTTATTAATTAGTTAGTTATAACCGTTAAAGTTAGTAGAGAAAGTTATGTTCGAATATGTGTATATATTCATTCATTCAATCTGTAAAGTATAATAAGAATGTGGAGGAAATAAACTATGAATGCAAATAATCTAGTCAGAAAACAACTCTTATTTTTCTTTCAAGAACTCATTCTCCTCTTCTGTTGAATCTTCATCTGCATGTTTTACATTCCTCACGTAGGAATTCTACAGAGTTGGTAGATTTTCCTGTTGATTCTGATTTAATGAATATTAATGAATATTCACCGCTTGATTTTGAGGAGTTTGAGCTCATTTGAACGGACCAAAATGGATACTTGTCAAAGGGGCTCGAGGAAAGTTGTTCTTTTCAACCATATTCTAGTGAAGGAAAGGTGACCGAAAAATGCAGCCCTAGACCATCCACTATTTGGAGTGCTGGTGCAATATCAATATCAACCATGGATGCTTCTTTGATCCAGCAACCGCTAACCTTGCCAACAGGAGACATGGAGATTGATAATCAACTTAGTGCACATTATATAGTCAATGCTTACAAAGAAGCTATGGAGAACAAAGAGGCAGAACTTGCAGAAGTGATCACGAGAAGGATTAGTAAGAAAATTGGTCCAACGGGGAAGATAGAGGAGCACCTTTTGTATTACTCATTTAAACCCTTAGACAAGAAAACAGATTATCTTATACAAGAATCTGCTAAGAACTTTGATAGGGCTTTGGAGGCATTCTATAAGATTTTCCACGATGGGATGATTTCTCATTTCACAGCTAACTCGGTCATTCTTGAGGCCAAGCCTCGTGATGCTGAGTTTCTACATATAATAAACTTTAATATGGGAGAAGGGATGCAGTGGTCTTCAATGATCATGGCTCTTGGTCGAAAACAAAAGGAGCTACAAGCACAACAATACTATGGTCATATTCCACACTATACGACCCTAAAAATCACAGCAATCAAGTGGAAAGACGAGGGTTCTGGCCATCATATACCTTCATGGAGAAAGTTCGAGGAGACAAAAAGGAGGCTACATGATTGTGCAAACCTCTTTGGTTTAATATTGGAAGTGGAAGAGGTGGAGCTACGAGATTTGACGAGGAAAAGATAAAGGGAAAGAGAAAATGTGGAGAAAGGAGAGAATGGCTAGCCTTCAATTGTATGTGGGCTCTTTCCCAAATGGGGAGAAAGAGGAGTAGAAGGCATGTATTGGACTTCGTTAAGACGGCAAAGGAAATATTAGCCAGTATTTCTGTCTATAGCAATCCTAGTAATGGAGGTTTATTAACATTTGGTGATGGAGGAGCATGGGAATTATTCAAAGACTGCCCTGGTTTTGGATTTTTCTTTGAAAATTGTATGGAACATTATCAAGCCTTGTTGGAATCAATCGAATGGAAGTTCCCTAGTTGCTTTATAGAGGCAAGAATAGTTATGGAGTGCCTCTTTATTGCACCTTATGCCTCTTCTAGGGCTTGGATACAAGAGTGGGAGGAAATAGAACAATGTTGTGATTTTAAGACAGGATTTAGGCTTGAAGGGTTGCGACTAAGCAATGAGAGTTTATTGGAAGCAAAAGAAATGGTGAGAGAAGGAGAGGCCCCATGTGCAGTGAGGATTGAAGGAAAGAATTACAATGAGATGGTCTTGGAATTTAGAGGAACTCAATTGATCAAGTTCTCTGCCGGGAAGTCATGATGTACTTTAGTTTCTTTTCAAATTTTTCATTTTAAGTAGCTTTTTTCACTCATTATTCATTTGATTAATTTGTGAATATCAATGTAATATATATAATTTATTATTTTGATAGACTTTCTTAGCTCTAATGCCCTTATAACCCATCACTATAAATTATTTTTTATGGATTCATCGCATGACATGCCATAACCTATATAGGAACGAAAGATTCATGCTCGCTTTAAAAAAAAAAACAAAAATAATGAGGTGTGTTTAGAAATGTAGTAGTGATTGTTTTTTTAAAAACAATTTACTCAAAAATATATTAAAATAATATTTTTTATTATTTTTTAAAATTATTTTTTATATCAGTATATTAAAACAATTTAAAAATATCTAAAAATAATTTTTTAAAATAAAAACTCAAATTTTTATTGAAATTTTAGTGTGCGTCTGTGTCATGGGCCTGGCGTAGCAGTGTAAATGCAGCCCTCTTTGTCGCTTCTACGCGTTCCTGGGCTATCAAAAGTTGAAAAGTCGCTCCGTGAAGGTCAACGCTAAGGCCGCCGACTTTATAATGACGCGGACGATGATAAGATTATTGAACAGGGAAGAGGAAGTTTCTGTCTAGCATCCAAGCAGTCACTTATTTATTTACCTTTTAAATATATCAAATTAAAGAATATCAACTTAATTATGATATCACTGATCATGATTAATTAGCAGAGCTACAGTTTCCAGATTAGTCAAAATGTTATACACTACTTTTCACTAATCATGATTTTAATTATCACCATATCCCTTATTTATTTATTTATTTTTCTTTTTATTAGTTTTTATATTAGTAACTTTTATTTACTTGTTACTAATTGAAATTAAAAAACACATAAAGGAATTATAATTACTTGGCAATATAATACGAATAGGACTATTAGTAAGGTTTGGATTCTAGATTTTAATCAGGTCATCGAGTTTTAATCAGGTTACTAGATTTTAACCGGATTATCTGGGTTAATTTTTTTTTAAAATCAAAATGATATCGTTTTAGTAAAAAACAAAAATTAACGAGTTGCAATCGAATTTTTGACCGGGTCTTGCCGGATCTCACCAGGTTTTTTTTTTTTCTATTTTTTCTTCAACTCTACCCAATTCCAGCCCCGAGTTGGTCGGGTTCTAAGTCAACCTCCCAGACCGAACTAGACCGGATTTTAAAACTACGATTGAAATTTCTCGTGATCATGGCTATCATGTCTTCTTTTTATTTTTTATTTTTTTCTTATGAAAGAAATTAATCTTGCATGTATCGAAGAAAACTAAAATGGCAGAGCCCAATACAGCACACAAAAACAACAGGGAAAGGGCTCCCCGCAAACAAAACGGATCAAAAAACTAGTCAACTAAAATAAAAACTCTTATACAATCCATCTCAAAATATCCTCAGCAAGTCTACCGTTCCTTTCCTTCCATACAGCATGAATTAAGGAGCATCAAAACCAATCTTAACACAATTGCTAAAAGTTATATATATATATATTTGCTTTAACCCATTGAAACTCGTTACTCCAGTCATCGACATTTTCTATTGATAGAACATAAATGTAGATATCAATCAGTCTGTTTGTGTCTTTGATCGTGTAAAATTTCCCTACATGCTATAATTTCTATTAAAAAATAATATAAATAATTTATGAGAATTTATTTCAAAGTTTAAGTCTTTCAGTAAAATAATTATTTTATATAGTATCAGAGCTTTTTCAAGTAGTCAAAAATTTAAATCTCACGATCTCTATTTATTTGATAAATATTAAGCATAAAATAATATAAATTTATGTAAATTTCAAGTTAAAAAAACTTTCATTTAAGATAATATGTTATGAAATAATATAAATTATATTTTAAAATTTTATCTAAAAATTTAAATTCTTGAAATAAAATAATTCACATAGAGGAATTCTACGCATTTGGACACAGGAAGAAGTTATTTTTGACAAAATGGAAAAATATGTCACAGCTGTCTTTTTGTTAGAAATATTGGGAAAACAACTATTTAGTCCTTCAATTACAATCCTATATCATTGAGCCCTCAAGTAGTAATTTTTATCAATTGAGTTCTTAAAGTATGCAATATTCTCAATTATAGCCTTATATCTAAAGCTTTAAGAAAAATAATGTCAAAGTGATCAAGAGTCTTATTTTATTGCATAAAACATATATGTTGATAGAATTCGTTAACGAGATATGATTGAAGGGATATAATCGAGAAACCTGGATATTTTCAGGTTCCAAATGCAAAAACTTGGGACTTTATTCAGAGATGATTAATTGTTTGGAGATTAATTTGTTATTAAGAGATTAAACAAAACAAATAGAAATTACTCCATTCAGATTTTAGTAAGGAAAACTTCAATTTGCACCCTAAAATCTTAGTTTATCTATTAATTGGCCCATGTTGTTTTAACATTTTATATTTTGATCTCAAATTTTATTTTTTTACATTCTAATCCCTATATGTTAAAAGATAAAAGAGAAAATCTTCAAAAAATATTGAGACGGGAAATATTATTGGATGGCTGCATTTCAATCACTAAAAATACTAATCTTTGTGTTATTAAGTTTGATTTTTTTAGTATAGGAAGTGGTGTCGTCCTTTCCTTATACTTAAAAAAGTAAATTGTGGTTTTTAAAGTTTTTTTTATTCATTTAATTCTAGCTTTTAGAGATTAGAGACTGTTAAAATGTTTGAGATTACGGTGTATTATATTTTTAATTTTTAATATTCGAACATCAAAACCGTTGACAATGAATTAATATCATGTCAAAAGTATTACAATGTGTCGTAATTTTGAAAAGTAATTTTCAAAAACCTCTTGAAACCAAGATGGGAATAGGGTTGTGCAAGCTAGCAATTAATATCCCATCAACTCGATCACGCGTATGAAAGAGATGCATGTGATTCCTGATAACTAAACTATCAATTGAATTGGAAAGAGATTGGAATCATTGATTGCACAGGACAAAAATATTTGCAATAGCGGTCAAATGTGCTAACAGGAACATACCCTCCTCCCTTCATTTATTCCCTACAAGACTTTATGCAATTTAATGGAACCCTAATATTGTAGTTCTAGAAACAGTAGAATCAATGATTTTACTTTTAGGAAGAAGGAAGAGTTAGAGAATAAAGTTGCTTGTTGGGCAATCTTACGTGTGGTTCTTGTTGTCAATCTTGCTTGAAAGGTTTTTGCTTATTCACAAGTGTCAAAATCACTTTGAATTTACTACACTCCATCGCCGGCTCTCGAGGTTGACGACATGAGAATTTTCAAGTCTTTCCAGCCAGCCAAAAATGCCACGAATAATCTTCTTTGGGTGTACTGTTCATGCATTCCAATATCCTTTTAATTTGTTTAGGCAACTTTGATATTTCATTTATTCTTTGCCTGCTTACACCACATGTTCTTGAGATAGGCCAATTTCAAGTCTTTATATCTTCCCAGTCATCTTGAGGGGTTCTCACGTGCTCCATCTTCTTGTTTAAACACTATTCTTGTCTCAAAAGTTAGTTTCCCAGTTGCTAAGTTGATCTTAACTATCAAGATTCCATGGCCTCCACGAGTTGTTTGTTTGTGTTGTTCTTGTTCTTTTCTATGATTGTTGAGGCTCAAAGTGTAGAGTTCATCTTCAATGGATTCAATGAAAGTGAAAAAAACCTTTCAATTGATGGAGCTTCTATTATCAAGCTTAATGGTTCACTAAGGCTCACCAACAAAACACAAAATGCTGTAGGGCATGCATTTTATTCCAAACCAATACAGATGCTTGACACAAGTTCAAATTCATCTCCAAATGCTTCATCTTTCAGCACAACCTTTGTCTTTCAGATAGTCTCTCCAAAAGGAAAAGGAGGCTATGGCCTTGCTTTCGCCCTAGCTCCCTCCAACCAGCTTCCCGGGGCTGCCGCGGGGCATTTCCTTGGTCTTTTCAACTCTTCAAATAATGGTAATAGCTCGAACCATATTTTCGCTGTTGAATTTGACACCGTTAATGGGTTCAACGAGAATTCAGACACTGAAGGAAATCATGTCGGAGTCAACATTAACAGCATGCGTTCGGACTCATCGATGGCAGCTTCCTATATAGAGGGTGACAACGCAAACCGGTTTGAAGAATTGATGTTGGAGAGTGGTAAACCTATTCAAGCCTGGATAGAATATGATGGCGTGGCTAAAATTGTTAATGTAACAATAGGTCCCATGGGGCTAGACAAACCGATTCAACCACTCATTAATTCTTTTCCCGTAGATCTAAGCACAGTTGTTAAGGATAGCATGTATGCTGGTTTCTCTTCCTCTACTGGTAAAAAGACAAGCTCTCATTACATACTGGGATGGAGTTTTTCCACTGAAGGAGCAGCCCCTCTGCTCGATCTTTCTCTACTTCCCAGCGCACCAATATTTGAGGAAAGTTCATCCTCTTTCCGACCCTCAGTGATTGCTATTATCGCTTCTTAATTTATGCGGTGTGACCACTATTCTGTTTGCAATACTGTTCTTTCATGCTGTGCTCAAAAAGTGGCCTCAGTCTGAGGCTCTTGAAGACTGGGAATTGGATTGTCCACACAGGTTTCGCTATCAAGATCTACATACGGC
>Ga0325405_1004983_pt1 | contig 13514 bp, 5 predicted proteins | sample PopdelMetagenome_21_FD_205663 | JGI IMG/M metagenome (GOLD analysis project Ga0325405, IMG submission 205663) | Populus deltoides microbial communities from Bellville, Georgia, United States - Xylem-Control-R2 | ecosystem: Host-associated > Plants > Phyllosphere > Stem > Wood/Secondary xylem... | reverse complement strand
TTTAGTTTTCATAGTGTTTAAACTTGTTATTTCATCTCAAAAATCATGGTAAAGACCTGGATTTGACTATTATAGCAGTAAAAGTAAATACAATGTCAAACAATTTCTCACAGTCAAAAGAAACTACCCCGACTTTGCCTTGTCTTGTTGTCAGCACTCGAGCTCCAACAAAGAACGAGTTGATAGCTTAGCAAATCAGCATCAATAGAATCGTAAAACGACTACTGACCCCCCCACCCACACGCAAACACTTTCTTGACCAAACTCTCTTGTTTAATCACAACAAAAAGTTACAAAGGAACAAGAATTGGTGGGCTGGTTAATGAGCAATCATAGCCATTATTAGAGCATTTAAACAAGAACAGGCAGGTTGATTAATTAGCATTTATCATCAACCCACAAGAACCACACCATTAAAAATAAAAACAAAGATTATCCACAGCTCGGCATTTAAAAATCAAGAAGCAAAGAAAAATTGTGTTGAAAAATGCACCCTTTTTTTTTTTTAATAAGAAAAAGGAACTTCCCTGGAGATAAAAGAAAAGAGAGAAAATAATTTCCACGTATTTTTACAATCTATAGATAATAAGAAAACAAGGCAACACCGCACGACTATCAAATACCAGCAACTCGCCGTTATCCCCACTCACCGAGTCAAACCCGACCCGACAGTCATCTATCAACGAATCAAAACCGATTTGCTTTGTAACCCGACCCGCTACGACCCGACAAACAAGCATTGCTCTCCTTCCCCTACCAGCACCAGCGCTCTCATGAGCTCCTCCACTGCCGGAGAACGTGCAAACCACTGCCCCTTTCCCCCCCGGGAAAACCCACGCAACACCACGCGCGTCGTGCACACCTCCAGCGGGACCCAGGCAATAAAACCGCATCATCTCGTTTCCATCGGCGACGCACCTTGCATTCTCCTCCCACGTGGTCCCACCCGACAACCCGGCCCGGGTTTTAACAATGTCTCGGTATTCTTCAAATCGGGTCACCGTTCTGGGCCCGTTTTGTACTTTGAAAATCATCTCGATCCGACCCGGAAATGATTTATTGCTCCAACTCGTGTGAAAGATAATCTCTACCACATTTCTCGAAGGGTGTCCCTCGGGCAGCTCGGCGAGGACAGGGAAAACCGGGTCAGGGTTGCGGGCTGACCGGGAAAGCGTCGGGGGTGTAGAAACGTGTTCAGGTTTGGGCTTTTGTTGGTTCTGATTGATAGGATGGTGTTTAGGTTTTGGTTTCTTGGTTTTGGTTTCAATAATGACATCTTTAATGATTTTTGAAGAGGTTTTCCTGCAACTGGAACTGGGCAGTAAGTGTTTGGGGTTCGGGTTAAAAACATCATCAAATGCTCTTGACTTACATTGCAATGACTTAACCCACCCGCTCGCCATTGAACGGACCAACCTGCAGATTAATGGTTACTTCCAGCAAAACAAATACTTGCTGAAAAGTTAAAGGGCTCGAAAAGAGAACAAGAACGAGAGGGAGAGGGAGTTTCTTGAATTCTTGTCTTTCTCCTTCTATCTTGAGTTTCCTGGGTTAGAGTTTTTGGGGTTGTGTTTGGTTTTCTTTTTCATGACAGCAGAGGTGAGGAGTTTGTGTTGTGTAATGTAATGTAAAGAATGGCATGGAAGGGACATGGCGCCATGATAAATGGACTGCCCCTGCCCCTGCCTCTTTCTCACGATCACGGGGTATGTTTTTGAAATGACGAAAATGACCTAGATAGGGTTGATCTCTGATTGCCCACGTGCGCGCGCGTTTTGTTTGTTTAATTTGGTTTTCCTGACGTGATAGATAGAAAAGGAACAGAAGGACGAACGTTGCTTTATGTGGTTTCTGCCGGTAAAAAAAAAAAAAGAAAAGAAGAAGAGATGTGGTTCAGGTGAATTTTCTTTTTACCACAGGTAAATATTTTGGGTTTTGAATGGTGGAAGGTAAATGTTCAAACTTTTTATTGGCCTCATTTGCCGGTTTTGAATTTAATGCTGTCATTCTTGATCATTGTTCTCATTCTTGAGAGGGGGGATGAAATTGCCATATCTTTTCGAGTTAAGTATCCTCTCTCTCTATGTATGTATGTATGTCTCATGTATGTATGTATGTATCAGTATAAAGTAAAGAAATTTGGTTGCTTTGGAAAGGATCTCATCTTATCAATACCTTTTAATTCCATCTTTAATGCCTTTTTCGGTACAATTTCGTTTATATCGTGTAAAATATTTTTTAATAGTCTAGAAAAGTACTTAGATACCCTGCACTATACTGCGGGGTGGGGTTAAATTATTATTATTTTTATAAAGAATAATTTTGAAAAAGATTTACATTTTTTTATTTTAAAAGTGACTTTATAAAAATGACTAAATGAACCCGAGTTAATCCATTAAACTCGTGACTCTATAATAAGATTAGAATAACTCAATATAAAAAAAACAAAAAAAAATTACAAAACTTATTTTTAAAAAAATTAAAAACAACGTCGAATGATGAAATAAAAAGAAAATAAGTGGAAAAAAAAACAATGTCAGCCTGCACTCACATTCCAAAATCATAACTCATGTCATTAGACTGGAAGTATCCTATCTGAAAAAACCATGAAACCTAGTCCCTAACCAATCAAATATGGAAGGATGAAATTAGAAAAGAAATAATTAAACTATACAAAAGAATCCAAAACAACAAATAACAATTAAAATAATGAGGATCAATATTGAAATAAAAAAAATTAGAGGACTACTATTTTTTTTATTGAAGGATAAAGAATAACAATTAAAAGAATAAGGATAAAAAATAAAATAAAAAATAAATTATAGGACAACTATAAATTTTTTATTGAATGTTGAGATTGAAAAGAAAAATTAATTTAACAAAATTACAATTAAAAGAATGAAGATCGAATTTCAAAAAAATAAATAAATTAGAGGATAACTATAGTTTTTTTATTGAATAGTGAAATTGAAAAGAAAAATCAATTTAACAAAAGGATTAAAAAAATCAAAACAATAAGGATGAAATTAAAAAAAAATAACGTATCACTAATTAAGATTAGATGATGAAATTGAAAATAAATTAAAATTTTACAAAGGGATCAAGAGAAAAAACTAGAAATCAAAAGAATAATAATCAAAATTGAACAAATTTTAAAAAAAGAAAAAAGAAAAGATGGGAAAAATAAATAAAAAAAATATATTTGGTATTTTACTGTTGCACCAACACTAACACGTGCCGCTCTAATAGGAAGAGATCGGTGCAACGCTTTCAATGACATTATAGAAATTAAATTTTAGCTAACGCGAGAGGTGTATGTATGTATGTATATATTATAATGTTGTAATGAACAATGTTTTCCGATCCCAATATGTATTATAAAAATGTTATTATAATGTTGTAATGAACAATATTGTCCCAATAAGTTTTAGCTTTTGATAATGTACCGTACGTGGAGATTAATTTGAATTGGAGTGATAAAAGTGAACGACATGTATGTATGTATGTATATACATACATTCGCTTCTTTTCATTCTTAAAAAAAAAATAAAATGAATAGCTTTCTGGTTTTGACTTCTTTTTCAGAAAAGAAAAAAGCAGTGAGGTATTTATGGCTTTCTTTGGAGTTTGGAATCCCACACCCACTTAAATATAATCTGTCAAGCCCTATCAACCCTGTTTTCGAAGATCTCTTAAGTCTTTGATAATTAATAGCATTTTGCAAATTAATTGATCTGTGCTCAACGAGAAAGAAAATTATATTAATGATCAATTAATATTGTTTTTTTTTTAATTTGTTGGTTTGTTAATAATAGTTAATCACCCTATAATCTATATCGATCGGTAAAGCTGCTGGTCTTCGAGCTATATCTATGATCGCAGATCACCGGTCAACAAAGGAAAAGAAATATTACATGTCTTCTCTTATTTGGTAAATCCCACAATATCATTCTGACGTCCCTTTCTCATTCTAACCTTGTTGTGGACATTTTTATTAGAAAATGCTGAGTAGCTTAAAGTTCATGATCAGTTCTCATTTCGGGCGTACCATCCATCTGCCCTGAACATAAAAAAAAAAAAAAAAAACTTAATTATTCTGCATCAACATAGTATAAATTAGTTAGCACTCAATCCAGTCAAGTCATTTTCCATTAAAGGCCAGCTGATCTGCCACCTGGTTTTGAATGCTTCGCGTCTAGCTTTGTTTCTCCTTCAAATCAAAGGAACATTAACTATAAACAGTTTTCTTGGTGGGGCTGAAGTTTCAATGCAATAGGAAACCCTATGGGACCCCTCCAGGTTTTTTGTTTTGTTCTTTATGCATTGTATATTGACTCACCTGCACATATATAGGCAGTCTCGACAAGTTTCTCTATGATCAGCATTAGCGCTTTCAATATCAAAGAACGAAATAATTAGTTAAAGAGACTTGTTTGAATGATATACTTAAGAGTTGTGCATGCATTATAAGTAATCCCCGTTGTGTTCACGACGGAATTCAAGAATTTTTCCAGTGGCAATTTTCTATTTTGCGTGTAGAAATTAATTCCTCGCATTAAAAAAAGAAAGGTATGGAGGACCAAAGAGGTGGAATCTTTTATTGGAGTTTGAAATGGTACAGGTGAGAGAATAGAAGAATAGAAAGAGAATGGAAACTGCAGGGAACGCAATATCTAAAAAAGCACTGAAATTTAAACTAATATATAAAACGACAATTTGTCTTCCACATTTATTTTTCTTTTTGGATTTTAATATTCCTGATATCAACCAGCATCATGAGCTAGACTCAAGATAGGTAGCAAGTCGCTATTCAAAATGTTTGGTGCTCATTGGGATAATGGCTAGCGGTTATGTTAGGAGGCGACAGCATTGATTTGTGTAACCCTAACAATAGTTTTATATCCATCTTTTCCATGGCAAGCAGTACTTACATGGCTCAAGTCCTTAGAACCGGTGACTGATATGGACGCCCATTTAGCTATCGTAGCAGGAAATTTGAATCAAGCAAGTCTTGATTATATGGTAATAATGAGATTCCATACGGTCATTTGATTAAAAGAAGTGCAAGAGGTTTGGCATGGAAATGGTTAGGGCATAAAAGCTAAATATTGGTGGGTGAAGGTGGGGTTGGGGTTGGGTCGCCAGCCTTAGCTCTCACGCCTGTAGAATCTATTTGAACTCCGGGAACTGCGTTGAATGTGGCGTGCTTGGTTTTTAACAAGCCCCCAGAATTTCTACTTTTTAGCCTCTTCAGTCTTCACCACTTTTGTTTCGAAAATGGTATGCATGTTTTAGTTTTCTTGGAGAAGCTTGTCTAACCATAAGTCCTACTCGCTTTACTTCTAAACTTCTAGGTCTCCTTCATAAACTTTACGAGACCTAAATGATTTTACCTCTTAACTTTTGTGCCCGTAGTGGGGACTTGTGTGTTTTGCTTTTATCTCAGTACTAGGTAAAGTATTCTATGTTATCATTAGCGATGTTTATGAATATAGTTATTGTGGATTTGAATCCGTATCTAACATAATATGTGATATTTTACAATTAATAAACCGACTCATTCAATTTGTTTTAGATCCAGACGGTTAGATTTTCAGGTTGATCTATTTTTTGTGAATATTATAGATATTCATGAATTAAACTTATGTCGCTAATTTTTATGGGTTCATATTTAGATACAGACCTATAATATGGACTGTAGATGTCATGACACTCCTAATATTAGGTCTAATTTTCATACCTTACACCACCATTAAATTTTAGTTACCCCCCTTTCCTTCCAATAAAGAGGCAAGCTCTTTTTTATTACGTTATATAAATATAATAAGAAACTCACTAACAAGAGCTTTGAAGCCGAAACATTTATTAAAAAAAATAAAAAAAATACTCAATTCATAAACTATCAAATATAAAGACAAAAGGAATATAGGGTATATGGGTTGATCGGGTTTTATAAATCTCGTCCCGCCACTCGATTAATGATATCCATTTCTTAGGTTTTTTTGACACACTATCATCTCTAATATCCACATTATCCAACTTTGACGGGTTGGATAGTGCAAATATTACAGATGAGCCGAGTTTCCTGAACACCCTAGTAATCTCATGTACTCTCATGTTTTGGTTCAGGTCATGAGAATAGGATAACTCGATAAAAAAGACAAAGAAAGTCACAAAGCCTATTTTTTAAGAAAACCAATGTCAAATAATGATATTGAAAAACAAATAAGTCTAAAAAAAAGATGTTAACCCGCGTTAACGTTCCAAACCTGTGATCTAGGTCATTAGACAAAAAGCACTCCACCTGGAAAAACTATAAAGTTCAATCCCATACCAATCAAATATCAAGGGATGAAATTGGAAAAAAAATTAAATTATACAAAAAAATCTAAAATATAATAATTAAAAGAATATGTGTCATTCCTCTTACTGGTTTAAGTATGCTCAAAGCATATGAAGAAGATAAAGATATGAATACCAAAATGATTAGATAAAATATTCTTTACTTATATTATATTATAGTTAGTGAACATATATTTATATCTATGAATCATATATACTTATACAATGGTTAGTGAACATATATACTTTCTAATCAAGAATGCTTAAGAAAGACTATGATGGGGGGCAATAATGATGACATTTGCTGCTTTTATGACCATATATTGCTTTACTTCTAGATTTTTTTTGTACCTACTCTAAAAATGCTCTTCATAGTGATGAGAATAACTATTGGATGGACTCAAAGAGAGATGATGCTCCTCTTACTCTCATGCATATCATTTTGACATGTCTCTTCATAGAAATGTAGTTGTCTACATGCATTAGAACACTACCAAAATTCTTATATTTACCAATGGATTTTTCATCGGTATTTGTATTATCATTTTGTTGGCAATTAATTTACCGACGGAATCACATTCGAAAATGCTTTGTTAGTGAATCATTTATCGGTAATTGTTTATGTCGGTAAATCCATCGGTAATAAAAAAATATTATTACCGATGGATTTACTGACGGGAAAAGTGTGAAAAAAATATAAAATTACCCGCTTTATTCTGTCGGTATTTCCCTCAGGAAGATTGTCATATAACCAAAACACCATATGCAATTCTGTCGGTGATTATTTAAAAATATTTTAAAAAAATCTATCCAACAAAACTAGAAAATAATTAAATTAATATAAATCAACACTTCATAATACTCAGAATTGAGTTGCTTGGAAAAAAGAAGAAGAAAATCAACTCAAATAAATTTACAACAAACAAATAACATAAAAAAATAAAACAGCAACAACATTGATCTCATATGAAAAAAAAATCTTACAACAACATTCATACAATTATTAAGAACATTAAAATTAAAAATTAAATAAAAAAATATAATGAAAAAAACACAAAAAAAGAAGAAAAAAGAAAAATCTTACTTTAATGTAGTTGCGACTGAAGCTGAGAATAGAAAAAAAAAACAAATTCATAAAGTATGTTAATTAAAAAAAACCGAGAAGAGAAAAGAAAAGAAAAAAACAGAGAAGAAGACATACTTGGAAATGGAGGAGAAGAGGAGTTAACGAGAGAAGAGAAGAGAAAGAAAGAAATGGATGTTGATGTTTTTATATAAGGGGGAGAAGAAGAAGAAGAAGAAGAAGAAAAAGAAGTTAAAAAAGAGGCTCGTCTGTTGTGAAATGAGGGATTCTATTTATTAAAGCATTCTACCAACGATTTTACTGAAGGATAATTAAATATTAATATTTTAAATCATTCTGTCGGTGATTTCATCTGTAATATTTAATTTAAATTTTTAATGTAATCAAAATTTTTCAGAAACCGTTAAATATCACCGATGACTTTTTAATCCGTCAGTGATTCTATCTGTAATATTTAATTTAAATTTTTAATTTGCTCAAAAATTTTCAGAAACTCGCCAAATATCACCGACGACTTTTCAATCCATCAGTGATTTCGTCTGTAAAGAACAATAATTAATAATGCAATTGAAAAGTGAACAGTTCCAAAGCTCTCTGGAAAATACCGATGGAATGTTCTGTTGATGATTCCGTCTGTAATTAACATGATGCATATTTTTTGACTTTATTTTAATTTTTTTCGCATTGTAATTCCATCAGTATATAATACCGAAGGAATATTTTTGTCAGTAAAATTCACTGTAATTTACCGATAAAAATATCTCGTCAATATTTCCATTAATATTTATCAATTTTCTGTAGTGGAAGGTGGAGTTAAGGCTTCCAAGAAAGAGGCAATAACCTAAGTTGCTTTTATGTTGCTAAAAGAGTCTCTATGCACATTCTTATTTGTTGGGGTAGTTGATATAGAGTTAAAGATGTTGATGGGCACTTATGATGTGGAGATCTGTAACCCTCCAATGTCTTGGAGTTTTTGGGTTATATAATATGGAGAAAAACTAGAAAGCTTATATATATATATATATATATATATATATATATATATATATAAATAAAAGATGAAATGATTTTTGTTTAATATTTCTTAGAAACAACACTAATAAGAAGCAAACCTAATTGAATTTGGGCCTTTCAATGACAAATAATCAGGTTATATGGTTGAAAAGGAAAGATACCACTATAAGTTCAAGAAAACTTACAAATTAATTTAGTGAGATGGATAAGAAAGAGAATAATCTTTTTCATATGTATTGTATGTTCAGAGCTTAACAAAAAAGATAAACATGTAAATACCTAAATATTAGAAAGAAGATCCCATGCTTACCTGGTGGTTCAAAGATGCATATTTATATACACGAACTTGCATCATCTACCGCGGGGAAAACATAAACAATAACTTATGAAATGTTTGGAAGTGCGGTTCAACCATGTTTTTTTTTAAAATTAAATTTTTTTACTTCAAATTAGTTTTTTTGATGTTTTTAGATTATTTTAATATGTTTATATCAAAAATAAATTTTAAAAAATAATAATAAAATATTATTGTAATATATTTTCAAGCAAAAAATACTTTTAAAACCAATCTATATCATTACCTAGAACACCTCTCTAAAAAAAAAAAAAAAGGTTTCTTAGGAAGGTTTGACAAGTAGAAGATATTCAAAGGCTTAAATTTATTGAGTTGATGCATATTTTGACCAACTTCGAGGCTTGAGATAATCAAAGCATTTTTAGGAGAACTAATGCAAATGAATTAAATGCACTTCGATCTCCCTCCTTCGCCCAATAAATGAGATATTATTTCTTGATCTACTATATTTCTCATTCAAAGCCTCATAAATGCCGGTTTGGAGTTTTCCCTTTGCCGCCTCGTTTTCATCCAATTCTTACCATTTCCTGCCACGAATTTCCTGAGGAACATGTGACCCCTTCGTAGAATTTTATTATCCTTACATCTGTATCAGCTCCATTATATAGCAAGAGCTAGTGAGTTCATGGGTTTTTTTAAATCGAATTATGTGATAATTAAAACAATTTATAGCAAGAAAATTAAACGATTTATATTTTGGAGAAAAATGCATTCATGTGTAAAAAAAATGTTATTTTTTTTACACATGCATAATATCTTTTTTTATTAGCAACATGGTTTTTTCGAATATAAATTTAAAATAATTAATATAATTTTTTTGTAAAACCTCTAATGTTTTAAATTAAGAAAAAGATGTATTGCTTTAATTAAAACTTCAATTCCATATTCATATATTTCTTTTTTGTTTAGATGAAGGCATATTTATTTTATTAGAAGTATGGTTTTTAAAATAAAAAAAATTATCATGATTTGAAATGCATATTTTGATTAAAAAAAAACTTTAATTTATTTTTTTTGACATGATTAAAGACCCAAATAATTTTTATTAAACTCAAATTTTCAAGATAAATTTATTAGTATTAAGATTACTATTTTTAATGGTTATCTTTTTTTTTTTTACTTACAATAATTTTTCTCTTTTTTTTTTCAACATTAAAGGACCTGAAACACGGGGAAAATAAAGTTTTATGGCTAAAATATCAACATAAAACCAAGGAGACTGAAGAATTACATCACTTTTTCTTTACCTTGAAGAAATAAAATTTGCACAGTAGAAAAACAGTGAAATCGACAATGACACGCTCAGATAAGCTATAGAAATGGAGCAGTAAAACATCGATATGTTTCAGTTTTTCTTATAATTATAATTATAATGGAGAATAAGAGTTATAATTAGCAACTCAAATATCAAAGGAATGAGAGCAACCACTGCGCGCTAAACAGCAACCCGATATCAATAAACCAGACAAGAACTGAGGTGATAGAAAAGAAAAAAAGTACTTAAACTAATAACACTGTCAATAAGTAGCTTAAAATATTAAGGAAAATGAAAAAGACAGTGGGGCAAGGTCAGAAAGTCCAAGAAGCCACAAAAATCCTTGATCAGTTGAGGAGTGATTATCGGATAAATCAGAACAATTTAGTTTTGACTGTCCAAATGGAAACAAGACGTGACAAGGAAAGGACTCTGATCATCATGTGATTTTTTTTGGCCATGAGGATTTGGCAGGCTGGTAAGGGAAGGTTGGCTGGGCATGGAAAACCGCTATTTTCAGGCCCCATTTCAAGAGTTTGGTTCCCGTTCAGACCTTCGGTAACTTCCATGACAGTCACCCTTGAACTGCCCTCCACCGTTTTGGATCTTCTATCCTTACGGTAGCACTTTAGCATACAAATGATGGTGGATTTTTTTAAATAAAATTGTGTGCAGATTTGGACCCTTGCTGACTTGGTATGTCTGCTGGGAAACCTTTGCTTGGTAATTAATTGGTAGCTGGTCACCAAATTCAAAAATTTCTTACCATTTTACGGCGCCGATGAGCTTTTCTCTTCATGTAGTAAATACGTACACAGCTGGAATGCATGTTTTGAACCCAAAATCTCTTACTCTGTATGGAAGTTAATCAGCTAGTTTTTCTTTTTTTTCGTAAATACAGGAGCCAAGATTCCAAGAAAAACAAAACAAAACAATGAGAATAGCTATCCTGATGCAAAAGATCAACGATTCCTACGTACAAGCTGCGTATTATTGTGCCAAGACAGCCGTTTTATTGTGAGGTTCTGTAAAACAAGAGCCGGCACCAAGAGGGATGATTTAAGAACTGAAAATTGACCCCTATTATTTCGTCAGAAGCTGTCCTTCCCCTTTCTTTCACTCGAAACACTTCAAAACAGTAGGATAGGTCGTCATCGTAATCATGTGATGCTTAAGCACAGATACTGCATGGAGCAGCACATGATCAAATTCGATTCCTGACATGTTTTTCCTCCCAAGACAGCAGATCTTGTTTGGCCATGTTGTTCCCTAACACCAGCATATTTAAGCACGATCCCAGCATAGGTGTTATATATTATTGTTAAAAATTGCTAAGAAGGCCCATTATCTATTATTGTTAAAAAGAGCCGAAAGGTAAGAAGGCCCATTAGTAATGGATACTAGCCGGCACTATAAAGTTAAAACCCATCCTAAAAACAGTAACACTACTAGCCCATTTTCTTAATGTTAAAAATAATATATCAAGATAATTTTACATACAATAATGAATCCTCTCTTGGGGGTGTTAGACATTGTAGTGCTTTTTAAAGTTTTTTTTTTTAAAAAAAAATATTAAAATAATATATTTTTTATTTTTGAAAAATTATTTTTCACACCAACATGTTAAAAAGATCTGAAAATATAAAAAATATATTAATTTTAAAAAAAATTCAAAATTTTAAAATTTTTCAAAAATATGCTTGAAATTCTCAAATTTAGGTCATCCATGATAAACTTGATTGCATCTTATATAGACAATCGACAAAGACATTATCTGACTTCTTCGTTGATGAGAGAGTCAAAAAAACTAAACTATTGATCATGATTTACCTTCTTCATCCAATTAGAAACAATCATGAGATCTTAATTTGTTCAATAAGAGAAAAATCCATACAAGCGAGGAACATAAATAGTCAATATACGATCATATACATCCACATACAAGATATATCTATAAATACAAATTGAAAAAAACAACTTGTATAATCTCAAATTATGAATAAGAAAAAAAGAGAGGTTGTTGCGGTAAAAACGACCACGAATAATTAAATAGGTATTTAAAAAGAAAAGAATAAAGAAACGAGGTTTATAATTAACTTTTTTTTTTAGAAAAAGGGAGAAGCTATGTTTTTAAATCTTGTTCTGTAAAGAGAATTTGAGCTAAATTAAAATTTCATTTGACATTACTTATAAAAAATGATTTTTGACTTTAAATCATATTTTAAATAAATAACTTTTGAAATGAATGAATTATTCAAAATTACGTTTTCCTCTGGTTCTTCCGCTAGCTCTAGTGCCAAGGGGTTTTTTTTATTGGATTTGTGATGCCGGACAATTGTAGTTATGGATGCTTGTTTGCTGGCTTGCAACTGAAATGTGGTAAACTAGCTAGCTGGATTGCTGAATTTTGGCTTCGAAACTTGTTATGCATTAGAAAACTTGGGCTTGTCTTGTGCAATTGCGGTCTTAGGGATGGAAGACATTATTATTGTAGATTGACAATGTTGCACGAATGTAACTGGTAAAGTTAGCATGTAAATTAAGATTTTTCGAGAAAGGTATATGAATTAGCATCACTAGATCTCCAGGACTGATAAACCAGATTAAGAGTGGCAGTTTCATCCTGGCTTGAAAAGCAAAGGCGAGCACAATCCATTTTGTCAATATCACTTGTGTTTAGACCTAATGTAAATGGTCCATTGAATGCACTAACACGCATAAGATGGACCTTTCCGGATTTATCTTGATGCAAGATCCATATTCAAGGTATCTACGAAGCTCCAGAATTCTGAGATGATTGGTGCGAGCTCACTGAAACCATAGAATACAGGAAGGAGCTGTTGCTAGCTTTTGCCCATGTTGCCAACTAATTCGTAGCATTGTTTTGTCTCAATTTGTACTGTTCATTGGTACTTGGCGTTAAATATGATTCTCTAATCTCTTGAATCTGACTGAATGCAATTGTTGTTTGTTAGGAAACTGGCATGCAAACCCGACAAGATAAAAGGTAAGGGACAAGGTAAAATGAGAAATTAGACACACAAGAATTTACGTGGTTCACCCAATTTGGCTACGTCCACGGGCAAGTATAGAAGGATTTTACTAAGTAATGTGGGAATTACAACCTCTCTCTAACAATAGGAGAACAACTGAAATCTCTCTATTACTAGGAGAAAACACCTCACTTACTATCTCACAAAATACCTCACAATTATGTGGGATTACTTTCCCTCTCTCACTCTCCTCTTCTCTTTTATTTCTCTCTTGGTGTGCAAAATAAGCTTGGATGCACTGCCTATTTATAGGCAAGCATCCAAGCAAAGGACAAAGGGGCACCAATTGGTGCTGCAAGTGGCACCGAATTGGTGCCCATTTTGTTGACTTAGCTGCACCAATTTGGTGCCAGCTAACTTCACATTCTCCCACTTGAAGACTTTGATGATTTAATCAAGTCTTCACACATG
>Ga0325405_1004982_pt1 | contig 13514 bp, 6 predicted proteins | sample PopdelMetagenome_21_FD_205663 | JGI IMG/M metagenome (GOLD analysis project Ga0325405, IMG submission 205663) | Populus deltoides microbial communities from Bellville, Georgia, United States - Xylem-Control-R2 | ecosystem: Host-associated > Plants > Phyllosphere > Stem > Wood/Secondary xylem... | reverse complement strand
TTCAAATTTTTACAGGAGTTTCCGGAGGCCGTTTTTCTTGTAGTAGATGAGGAATCGCTACTCGGTGAGGCTGAGGTCTCGTCGCTCGAGACCAGAGTACCGGTTCGAAAGGGCCATAACTTTTGATTCGAGCTTTGGATCGCCTTCAAATTTTTACAGGAGTTTCCGGAGGCCGTTTTCCTTGTAGTAGATGTGGAATCGCAACTAGGTGAGGCGGAGGTGTCAGCGTTCGAGACCAGCGTACCAGTTCGAAAGGGCCATAACTTTGGATCCGACCGTTGGATCGCCCTCAAATTTTTAAAGGAGTTTCCGGAAGACGTTTTCCTTCCAGTAGCTGTGGAATCGCTAGTCGGTGAGGCGGCGGTCTCGTCGCTCGAGACCAGAGTACCGGTTCGAAAGGGCCATAACTTTTGATCCGACCTTTCGATCGCCCTCAAATTTTACAGGAGTTTCCGGACGCCATTTTCCTTGTAGTAGATGTGGAATCGCTACTCGGTGAGGCGGCGGTCTCGTCGCTCGAGACCAGAGTGCCGATTTGAAAGGGCCATAACTTTTGATCTGACCTTTGGATCGCCTTCAAATTTTTACAGGAGTTTCTGGAGGCCGTTTTCCTTGTAGTAGATGTGGAATCGCTACTCAGTGAGACGGAGGTGTCGGCGGTCGAGACCAGTGTACCGGTTCGAAAGGGCCATAATTTTTGATCCGACCGTTGGATCGCGCTTAAATTTTTACAGGAGTTTCCGGAGGTCGTTTTCCTTGGAGTAGATGTGGAATCGCTACTCGGTGAGGTGGAGGTCTCGGCGCTCGGGACTAGAGTACGGTTCGAAAGGGCCATAACTTTTGATCCGACCGTTGTATCGCCCTCGAATTTTTACAGGAGTTTCCGGAAGCCGTTTTCATTGGAGCACATGTGGAATCGCTACTCGGTGAGATGGAGTTCTCGTCGCTGCAGACCAGAGTACCGGTTTGAAAGGCCATAACTATTGATCCGACCGTTGGATCGCCCTCAATTTTTTACAGGAGTTTCCGGAAGCCGTTTTTCTTGGAGTACATGTGGAATCGCTACTCGATGAGGCGGAGGTCTCGACGCTCGAGACCAGAGTACCGGTTCGAAAGGGCCATAACTCTTGATCCGACCGTTGGATCGCCCTCAAATTTTTACAGGATTTTCGGAAGCCGTTTTCCTTGTAGTAGATGTGGAATCGCTACTCGATGAGTCGGAGGTCTCCTCGCTCGAGACCAGAGTACAGCTTCGAAAGGGCAATAACTTTTGATCCGACCGTTGGATCGCCCTCAAATTTTTACAGGAGTTTTCGGAAGCCGTTTTTCTTGGAGTACATGTAGAATCGCTACTCGACGAGGCGGAGGTCTCGACGCTCGAGATCAGAGTACCGGTTCGAAAGGGCCATAACTTTTGATCCGACCGTTGGATCGGCCTCAAATTTTTACAGGAGTTTGCAGAAGCCGTTTTCCTTGTAGTAGATGTGGAATAGCTACTCGGTGTGTCGGAGGTATCGTCGCTCGATAATAAAGTACAGGTTCGAAAGGGCAATAACTTTTGAACCGACCGTTGGATCGCCCTCAAATTTTTACAGGAGTTTCCGGAAGCCGTTTTTCTTGGAGTACATGTGGAATCGGTACTCGATGAGGCACAGGTCTCGATACTCGAGACCAGAGTACGGGTTCGAAAGGGCCATAACTGTTGATCCGACCATTGGATCGCCCTCAAATTTTTACAGGAGTTTCCGGAAGCCGTTTTCATTGGAGCACATGTGGAATCGCTACTCGGTGAGACGGAGGTCTCGTCGCTGCAGACCAGAGTACCGGTTCGAAAGGCCATAACTGTTGATCCGACCGTTGGATCGCCCTCAATTTTTTACAGGAGTTTCCGGAAGCCGTTTTCCTTGTAGTAGATGTGGAATAGCTACTCGGTGAGTCGGAGGTATCGTCGCTTGAGACAATAGTACTGGTTCAAAAGGGCCATAACTTTTGATCCGACCGTTAGATCGCCTTCAAATTTTTAGAGGAGTTTCCGGAAGCCATTTTTCTTAGAGTACATGTGGAATCGCTACTCGACGAGGCGGAGGTCTCGACGGTCGAGACTAGAGTACCGGTTCGAAAGGGCCATAACTTTTGATCCGACTGTTGGATTGCCCTCAAATTTTTACAGGAGTTTGCGGAAGCCGTTTTCCTTGTAGTAGATGTGGAATAGCTACTCGGTGAGTCGGAGGTATCGTCGCTCGAGACCAGAGTATAGGTTCGAAAGGGCCATAACTTTTGATCCGACCGTTAGATCGCCTTCAAATTTTTAGAGGAGTTTCCGGAAGCCGTTTTTCTTGGAGTACATGTGGAATCGCTACTCGACGAGGCGGAGGTCTCGACGGTCGAGACTAGAGTACCGGTTCGAAAGTACCATAACTTTTGATCCGACTGTTGGATCGCCCTCAAATTTTTACAGGAGTTTGCGGAAGCCGTTTTCCTTGTAGTAGATGTGGAATAGCTACTCGGTGAGGCGGAGGTCTCGACGGTCGAGACTAGAGTACCGGTTCGAAAGGCCATAACTGTTGATCCGACCGTTGGATCGCCCTTAATTTTTTACAGGAGTTTCCGGAAGCCGTTTTCCTTGTAGTAGATGTGGAATAGCTACTCGGTGAGTCGGAGGTATCGTCGCTTGAGACAATAGTACTGGTTCGAAAGGGCCATAACTTTTGATCCAACCGTTGGATCGCCCTCAAATTTTTACAGGAGTTTTCGGAAGCTGTTTTCCTTGTAGTAGATGTGGAATCGCTACTCGGTGAGGCGGCGGTCTCGTCGCTCGAGACCAGAGTGCCGATTCGAAAGGGCCATAACTTTTGATCTGACCTTTGGATCGCCTTCAAATTTTTACAGGAGTTTCTGGAGGCCATTTTCCTTGTAGTAGATGTGGAATCGCTACTCAGTGAGACGGAGGTGTCGGCGGTCGAGACCAGTGTACCGATTCGAAAGGGCCATAATTTTTGATCCTACCGTTGGATCGCGCTCAAATTTTTACAGGAGTTTTCGGAGGTCGTTTTCCTTGGAGTAATTGTGGAATCGCTACTCGATGAGGCGGAGGTGTCGTCGCTAGAGATCAGAGTACCGGTGACAGCGGTTCATTGCTGATTTCTTAATCCCTAGGGGCTGTCTGGGCTGTCGAATCCACGCGTCACCGGTGAGAGCAGTTCGTTGGTCATTTCTTAGTCCCTAGGGGCTGTGTGGGCTGTCGAATCCACGCGTCACCCATGACAGTAGTTCGTCGCTCATTTCTTAGTCCCTAGGGGGTGTGTGGGCTGTCGAATCCACGCGTTACCCGTGATAGCAGTTCGTTGGGCATTTCTGAGTCCCAAGGGGCTGTGTGGGTTGTCGAATCCATGCGTCACCCGTGACAGCAGTTCGCAGATTATTTATGAGTCCCTAGGGGCTGTTTGGGCTGTCGAATCCAGGCGTTGCCGGTGACAGCAGTTCGGTGATGATTTCTGAGTCTCTAGGCTGTGTGGGCAATCGAATCCACGCGTCCCCCGTGATAGCAGTTCGTCGATGATTTCTCAGTCCCTATGGCAGTGGGGGCTGTCGTTTTCGTTGCTGATTTCTTAATCCCTAGGGGCTGTCTGGCTGTCGAATCCACGCGTCACCCGTGACAGCATTTCGTCGCTGATTTCTGAGTCTCTAGGGGGCTGTGTGGGCTGTCGAATCCACGCTTCACCGATGACAGTAGTTCGTTGATGATTTCTGAGTCCATAGGGGGCTGTGTGGGCTGTCGAATCCACGCGTCACCCATGACAGCAGTTCGTCGCTGATTTCTTAGTCCCTAGGGGGTGTCTGGGCTGTCGAATCCACGCGTCACCCGTGACAGCAGTTCGTTGGGCATTTCTGAGTCCCAAGGGGCTGTGTGGGTTGTCGAATCCATGCGTCACCCGTGACAGCAGTTCGCAGATTATTTATGAGTCCCTAAGGGCTGTTTGGGCTGTCGAATCCAGGCGTTACCGGTGACAGCAGTTCGGTGATGATTTCTGAGTCCCTAGGCTGTGTGGGCAGTCGAATCCACGCGTCCCCCGTGATATCAGTTCGTCGATGATTTCTCAGTCCCTATGGCAGTGGGGGCTGTCGTTTTCGTTGATGATTTCTGAGTCCCTAGGGGGCTGTGTGGGCTGTCGAATCCACGCGTCACCCATGACAGCAGTTCGTTGGTCATTTCTTAGTCCCTGGGGCTGTGTGGGCTGTCGAATCCACGCGTCACCCGTGACAGCAGTTCTTCGCTGATTTCTAAGTCCCTAGGGGGCTGTGTGGGCTGTGGAATCCACGTGTCACCGATGACAGAAGTTCATGGATGATTGTTTAGTCCCTAGGGGCTGTCTGGGCTGTCGAATCCACGCGTCACCCGTGACAGTAGTTCGCTGGTCATTTATGAGTCCCAAGGGGCTGTTTGGGCTCTCGAATCCACGCGTCACCGGTGATAGCAGTTCGTCGATGATTTCTGAGTCCCTAGAGGCTGTCTGGCTCTCGAATCCATGCGTCACCGGTGACAGCAGTTCGTTGCTGATTTCTTAATCCCTAGGGGCTGTCTGGCTGTCGAATCCACGCGTCACCGGTGACAGCAGTTCGTTGGTCATTTCTTAGTCCCTGGGGCTATGTGGGCTGTCGAATCCACGCGTCACCCGTGACAGCAGTTCGTTGATGATTTCTGAGTCCCTAGGGGGCTGTGTGGGCTGTCGAATCCACGCGTCACCGATGACAGAAGTTCGTGGATGATTTCTTAGTCCCTAGGGGCTGTCTGGGCTGTCAAATCCACGCGTCACCCGTGATAGCAGTTCGCTGGGCATTTATGAGTCCCTAGGGGCTGTTTGGGCTGTCGAATCCAGGCGTCGCCGGTGACAGCAGTTCGGTAATGATTTCTGAGTCCCTAAGGGTTGTGTGGGCAGCCGAATCCACGCGTCCCCCGTTACAGCAGTTTATCGATGATTTCTAAGTCCCTATGGCAGTGGGGGTTGTCGTTTCCGTTGATGAATTTAGAGTCCCTAGGGGGCTGTGTGGGCTGTCGAATCCATGCGTCACCGATGACAGTAGTTCGTTGATGATTTCTGAGTCCCTAGGGGGCTGTGTGGCCTGTCCAATCCCCGCGTCACCGATGACAGCAGTTCGTCAATGATTTCTGAGTCCCTAGGGGTTGTCTGGGCTGTGGAATCCACGCGTCGCCGGCGACAGTAGTTCGTTGGTCATTTCTGAGTCCCTAGAGGCTGTCTCGGGTGTCGAATCCACGCGTCACCCTTGACAGCAGTTCGCTGATTATTTATGAGTGCCTAGGGGCTATGTGGGCTGTGGAATCCACGCGTTACCAGTGACAGCAGTTCGTTGGTCATTTCTGAGTCCATAGGGGCTGTGTGGGCTGTCGAATCCATGTGTCACCCGTGACAGCAGTTCTCTGATTATTTATGAGTCCCTATGGGCTATTTGTGCTGTCGAATCTAGGCGTCGCCAGTGACAGCAGTTCGGTGATGATTTTTGAGTCCCTAGAGGGCTGTGTGGGCTGTCGAATCCACGCGTCACCGATGACAGTAGTTCGCGGATGATTTATGAGTCCCTAGGGCTGTTTGGGCTGTCGAATCCACGCATCACTCGTGACAGCAATTCGTTGATGATTTTTGAGTCCCTAGGAGGCTGTGTGGGCTGTCGAATCCACGCTTCCCCGTGACAGCAGTTCGTCGATGATTTATGAGTCCCTTTGGCAGTGGGGACTGTCGTTTTCATTGATGATTTCTGAGTCCCTAGGGTGCTGTGTGGGCTGCGGAATCCACGCGTCACCAATGACAGTAGTTCGTTGATGATTTCTGAGTCCCTAGGGGGCTGTGTGGGCTGTCGAATCTCCGCGTCACTGATGAGAGTGGTTCGTGGATGATTTCTTAGTCCCTAGGGGCTGTCTAGGCTATGGAATCCAGGCTTCACCAGTGACTGCAGTTCGTCGATGATTTTTGAGCCCCTAGGGGGCTGTGTGGGCCGTCGAATCCACTTGTCACCGATGACAGGAGTTCGTGGATGATTTCTTAGTCCTTAGGGGCTGTCTGGGGTGTCGAATCAACGCGTCACCCGTAACAGCAGTTCTTCGCTGATTTCTAAGTCCCTAGGGGGCTATGTGGGCTGTTGGATCCACGCGTCACCGATGACAGTAGTTCGTTGATGATTTCTGAGTCCCTAGGGGGCTGTGTGTGCTGTCGAATCCCCGCGTCACCGATGACAGTAATTCGCGGATGATTTCTTAGTCCCTAGGGCCTGTCTGGGCTGTCGAATCCACGGGTCACCCATGACAGCAGTTCGTCGATGATTTCTGAGTCCTTAGGGGCTGTAGGGGCAGTCGAAGCAATGCGTCCCCCGTGACAGCAGTTCGTCGATGATTTCTGAGTCCCTATGGCAGTGGGGGCTGTCGTTTCCGTTCATGATTTCTGAGTCCCTAGGGGGCTGTGTTGGCTGTGGAATCCACGCTTCACCAATGACAGCAGTTTGCTGGTCATTTATGAGTCCCAAGGGGCTGTTTGGGCTGTCGAATCCAGGCGTCGCCGGTGACAGCAGTTTGGTGATGATTTCTGAGTCCCTAATGGTCGTGTGGGCTATTAAATCCACGCGTCACCCGTGACAGCAGTTCGTCGATGATTTCTGAGTCAATTTGGCAGTGGGGGCTATCGTTTCCGTTGATGATTTCTGAGTCCCTAGGGGGCTGTGTGGGCTGTCGAATCCACGCGTCACCGATGACAGTAGTTCGTTGATGATTTCTGAGTCCCTAGCGGGCTGTGTGGGCTGTCGAATCCCCGCGTCACCGATGACAGTACTTCGCGGATGATTTCTTAGTCCCTAGGGCCTGTTTGGGCTGTCGAATCCACGGGTCACCCGTGACAGCAGTTCGTCGATGATTTCTGAGTCCCTAGGGGCTGTAGGGGCAGTCGAAGCAACGCGTCCCCCGTGACAGCAGTTCGTCGATGATTTCTGAGTCCCTATGGCAGTGGGGGCTGTCGTTTCCGTTCATGATTTCTGAGTCCCTAGGGGGCTGTGTGGGCTGTCGAATCCACGCGACACCGATGACAGCAGTTCGCTGGTCATTTATGAGTCCCAAGGGGCTGTTTGGGCTGTCGAATCCAGGCGTCGCCGGTGACAACAGTTTGGTGATGATTTCTGAGTCCCTAAAGGTCTTGTGGGCTGTTAAATCCACGCGTCACTCGTGACAGCAGTTCGTCGATGATTTCTGAGTCCATTTGGCAGTGGGGGCTGTCGTTTCCGTTGATGATTTTTGAGTCCCTAGGGGGCTGTGTGGGCTGTCGAATCCACGCGTCACCGTTGACAGTAGTTTGCGGATGATTTCTTAGTCCCTAGGGCCTGTCTAGGCTGTCGAATCCACGGGTCACCCGTGACAGCAGTTCGTCGATAATTTCTTAGTTCCTAGGGGCTGGGTGGGCAGTCGAATCCAAGCGTCCCCCGTGACAGCAGTTCGTCGATGATTTCTCAGTTCTTATGGCAGTGGGGGCTGTCGTTTCCGTTCATGATTTCTGAGTCTCTATGGGGCTGTGTGGGCTGTCGAATACACGCGTCACCGATGACAGCAGTTCGCTGGTAATTTATGAGTCCCAAGGGGCTGTTTGGGCTGTCGAATCCAGGCGTCGCCGGTGACAGCAGTTCGGTGATGATTTCTGAGTCGCTAGGGGCTATGTGGGCTGTCTAATCCACGCGTCACCGATGACAGTAGTTCGTTGACGATTTCTGAGTCCCTAGGGGGCTGTGTGGGCTGTCGAATCCACGCGTCACCGATGACAGTAGTTCGCGGATGATTTCTTAGTCCCTAGGGCCTGTCTGGGCTGTCGAATCCACGGGTCACCCGTGACAGCAGTTCGTCGATGATTTCTGAGTCCCTAGGGGCTATAGGGGCAGTCGAAGCAACGCGTCCCCCGTGACAGCAGTACATCGATGATTTCTGAGTCCCTATGGCAGTGGGGGCGGTCGTTTCCGTTGATGATTTCTGAGTCCCTAGTGGGCTGTGTGGGCTGTCGAATCCACGCGTCACCGATGACAGTAGTTCGTTTATGATTTCTGAGTCCCTAGGGGCTGTGTGGGCTGTCGAATCCACGCGTCACCTGTGACAGCAGTTCGTCGCTTATGTATGACCCCCTAGGGCTGTCTGGGCAGTAGATTCCACGCTTCACCGGTGACAGCAGTTCGTTGATGATTTGTGACTCCGTAGGGGCTGTTTGGGCTGTCGAATCCACGCGTCACTGGTGACAGCAGTTCATTGATGATTTCCTAATCCCTAGGGGCTGTCTCGGCTGTCGAATCCACGCGTCACCCGTGACAGCAGTTCGTTGGTCATTTCTGAGTCCAGGGGCTGTGTGGGCTCTCAATTCCATGCGTCACCGGTGACAATAGTTCGTTGCTGATTTCTTAATCCCTATGGGCTGTCTGGTCTGTCGAATCCACGCGTCACCAGTGACAGCAGTTCGGTGGTCATTTCGGAGTCCCTAGGGGTTGTGTGGGCTGTCGATTCCACGCGGCACCGGTGACAGCAGTTCGATGATGATTTCTAAGTCCTAGGGCATTGGGGGCTGTCGATTCCGTTGATGATTTCTGAGTCCCTAGGGGGCTGTCTGGGCAGTCGATTCCACACTTCACCGGTGACAGCAGTTCGTTGATGATTTCTTAGTCCCTATGGGCTGTGTGGGCTGTCGAATCCACGCGTCACCTGTGACAGCAGTTCGTCGCTTATGTATGACCCCCTAGGGCTGTCTGGGCTGTAGAATCCACGTGTCACCCGTGACAGCAGTTCGTTGATGATTTGTGACTCCGTAGGGGCTGTTTGGGCTGTCGAATCCACGCGTCACTGGTGACAGCAGTTCATTGATGATTTCCTAATCCCTAGGGGCTGTCTGGGCTGTCGAATCCACGCGTCACCCGTGACAGCAGTTCGTTGGTCATTTCTGAGTCCCAGGGGCTGTGTGGGCTCTCAATTCCATGCGTCACCGGTGACAATAGTTCGTTGCTGATTTCTTAATCCCTATGGGCTGTCTGGTCTGTCGAATCCACGTGTCACCAGTGACAGCAGTTCGGTGGTCATTTCGGAGTCCCTAGGGGTTGTGTGGGCTGTCGATTCCACGCGGCACCGGTGACAGCAGTTCGATGATGATTTCTAAGTCCTAGGGCATTGGGGGTTGTCGATTCCGTTGATGATTTCTGAGTCCCTAGGGGCTGTCTGGGCAGTCGATTCCACACTTCACCGGTGACAACAGTTCGTTGATGATTTCTTAGTCCCTATGGGCTGTGTAGACTGTCGAATCCACGCGTCACCTGTGACAGCAGTTCGTCGCTTATGTATGACCCCCTAGGGCTGTCTGGGCTGTAGAATCCACGTGTCACCCGTGACAGCAGTTCGTTGATGATTTCCTAATCCCTAGGAGCTCTCTGGGCTGTCGAATCCACGCGTCACTGGTGACAGCAGTTCATTGATGATTTCCTAATCCCTAGGGGCTGTCTGGGCTGTCGAATCCACGCGTCACCCGTGACAGCAGTTCGTTGGTCATTTCTGAGTCCCTAGGGCTGTGTCGGCTGTGGAATCAATGCGTCACCCGTGACAGCTGTTCGCTGATTATTTATGGGTCCCTAGGGGTTGTTTGGGCTGTCGAATCCAGGCGTTGCCGGTGATAGAAGTTCGGTGATGATTTCTGAATCCCTAGGGGGATGTGTGGGCTGTTGATTCCACGCGTCACCGGTGACAGCAGTTCGTTGATGATTTCTTAGTCCCTAAGGGCTATCTGGGTTGTCAAATCCACGCGTCACCCGTGACAGCAGTTCCTTGATGATTTCTTAGTCCCTAGGGGCTATCCGGGCTGTCAAATCCACGTGTCACCCGTGACAGCAGTTCGTTGATGATTTCTTAATCCCTAGGGGCTGTCTGGTTTGTCGAATCCACGCATCACCCGTGACAGCAGTTTGGTGGTCATTTCTGAGTCCCTAAGGGTTGTGTGGGCTGTCGATTCCACGCGGCACCGGTGACAAAAGTTCGTTGATGATTTCTTAGTCCCTATGGGCTGTGTGGGCTGTCGAATCCATGCGTCACCTGTGACAGCAGTTCGTCGCTTATGTATGACCCCCTGGGGCTGTCTGGGCTGTAGAATCCACGCGTCGCCCGTGACAGCAGTTCGTCGATGATTGGTGACTCCATTGGGGGCTGTCTGGGCTGTTGAATCCACGCGTCACACGTGACAGCAGTTTGCTGATTATTTATGAGTCCCTAGGGGCTGTTTGGGCTGTCGAATCCACGCGTCACACGTGACAACAGTTCACTGACTAATGCTGAATTCCTAGGGGCTGTGTGGGATCTCGAATCCATGCGTCACCCGTGACAGCAGTTCGTTGATGATTTTTGAGACCCTAGGGGGTTGTGTGGGCTGTCGATTCCACGCGTCACCCGTGACAGCAGTTCGTTGATGATTTTTGAGACCCTAGTGGCTTTGTGGGCTGTCGAATCCACGCGTCACCCTTGACAGCAGTTCGTTGGTCATTTCTGAGTCCCAGGGGCTGTGTGGGCTGTCGAATCCACGCGTCACCCGTGACAGCAATTCGTCGATGATTGGTGACTCCATTGGGGGCTGTCTGGGCTGTTGAATCCACGCATCACACGTGACAGCAGTTTGCTGATTATTTATGAGTCCCTAGGGCTGTTTGGGCTGTCGAATCCACGCTTCCCCCGTGACAGCAGTTCACTGATTAATGCTGAGTCCCTAGGGGCTGTGTGGGCTCAATTCCATGCGTCACCGGTGACACCAGTTCGTTGATGATTTCTTAATCCCTATGGGCTGTCTGGCCTGTCGAATCCACGCGTCCCACTGACAGCAATTCGGTGGTCATTTCTGAGTCCCTAGGGGTGTGTGGGCTGTCGATTCCACGCGGCATCGGTGACAGCAGTTCGATGATGATTTTTAAGTCCCTAGGGGCTGTTTGGGCTGTCGAATCCACGCGTCGCCCGTGACAGCAGTTCGTTGGTCATTTCAGAGTCCCTAGGGGCTGTGTGGACTGTTGAATCCACGCGTCACCCGTGACAGCAGTTCGTTGATGATTTTTGAGACCCTAGAGGGTTGTGTTGGCTGTCGATTCCACGCGTCACCGGTGACAGCAATTCGTTGTTGATTTCTTAATCCCTAGTGGCTTTGTGGGCTGTCGAATCCACGCGTCACCCTTGCCAGCAGTTCGTTGGTCATTTCTGAGTCCTAGGGGCTGTGTGGGCTGTAGAATCCACGCGTCACCCGTGACAGCAGTTCGTTGGTCATTTCAGAGTCCCTAGGGGCTGTCTGGGCTGTCGAATCCATACATCGCCCGTGACAGCAAGTCGTTGGTCATTTCTGAGTACCTAGGGGCTGTGTGGGCTGTCGAATCCACGCGTCACCGGTGACAGCAGTCGTTGATGATTTCTTAATCCCTAGGGGCTGTCTGGTCTGTCAAATCCACGCGTCACCCGTGACAGCAATTCGTTGGTCATTTCTGAGTCCCTAGGGGCTGTGTGGGCTGTCGCATCCACGCTTCACCCATGACAGCAGTTCACTGACTAATGCTGAATTCCTAGGGGCTGTGTGGGCTCTCGAATCCATGCGTCACCCGTGACAGCAGTTCGTTGATTATTTTTGAGACCCTAGGTGGTTGTATGGGCTGTCGATTCAACGCGTCACCGGTGACAGCAATTCGTTGTTGATTTCTTAATCCCTAGTGGCTTTGTGGGCTGTCGAATCCACGCGTCACCCTTGACAGCAGTTCCTTGGTCATTTCTGAGTCCCAGGGGCTGTGTGGGCTGTCGAATCCACGCGTCACCTGTGACAGCAATTCGTCGATGATTGGTGACTCCATTGGGGGTTGTCTGGGCTTTTGAATCCACGCGAGACACGTGACAGCAGTTTGTCGATGATTTCTGAGTCCCTAAGGCGGTGGGGGCTGTCGATTCCGTTGATGATTGCTGAGTCCCTAAGGGTTGTGTGGGCTGTCGATTCGACGCTTCACCGGTGACAGCAGTTCGTTGATGATTTTTGGGACCCTAGGGGCTATCTTGGCTGTCGAATCTACGCTTCACACGTGAGAGCAGTTTGCTGATTATTTATGAGTCCCTAGGGCAGTGGGGGCTGTCGATTCCGTTGATGATTGCTGAGTCCTTAGGGGGTTGTGTGGGCTGTCGATTCGACGCTTCACCGGTGACAGCAGTTCGTTGATGATTTCTTAGTCCCTAGGGGCTATCTTGGCTGTCGAATCCACGCTTCACCCGTGACAGCAGTTCACTATTTAATGCTGAGTCCCTAGGGGCTGTGTGGGCTCTCGAATCCATGCGTCACCCGTGACAGCAGTTCGTTGATGATTTTTGAGACCCTAGGGGGTTGTGTGGGCTATCGATTCCACGCGTCCCCGGTGACAGCAATTCGTTGTTGATTTCTTAATCCCTAGTGGCTTTGTGGCCTGTCGAATCCACACTTCACCCGTGACAGCAGTTCGTTGGTCATTTCTGAATCACAGGGGCTGTGTGGGCTGTCGAATCCACGCGTCCCCGTGACAGCAATTCGTCGATGATTGGTGACTCCATTGGGGGCTGTCTGGGCTGTTGAATCCACGCGTCACACGTGACAGCAGTTTGCTGATTATTTATGAGTCCCTAGGTGCTCTTTGGGCTGTCGAATCCACGCTTCACCCGTGACAGCAGTTCACTGATTAATGCGGCGTCCCTAGGGGCTGTGTGGGCTCTCGAATCCACGCGTTACCCGTGACAGCAGTTCGTCGCTGATTTGTGACTCCGTAGGGGGCTGTCTCGGCTGTCGAATCCACGCGTCACCGGTGACAGCAGTTCCTTGATGATTTCTTAATCCCTAGGGGTTGTCTGGGTTGTCGAATCCACGCGTCACCCGTGACAGCAGTTCGTTGGTCATTTCTGAGTTCTTAGGGGCTGTGTGGGCTGTCGAATCCACGCGTCACCGGTGACAGCACTTCGTTGTTGATTTCTTAATCCCTGGGGCTGTATGGGCTGTCGAATCCACGCGTCACCGGTGACAGCACTTCGTTGTTGATTTCTTAATCCCTGGGGCTGTGTGGGCTGTCGCATCCACGCGTCACCCGTGACTGCAGTTCGTCGCTGATTTCTGAGTTCCTAGGGGCTGTCAGGGCTGTCGAATCCACGCATCGCCCGTGACAGCAGTTCGTTGGTCATTTCTGAGTCCCTAGGGGCTGTGTGGGCTATCGAATCCACGTGTCACCGGTGACAGCAGTTCGTTGATGATTTCTTAATCCCTAGGGGCTGTCTGGTCTGTCGAATCCACGCGTCACTCGTGACAGCAGTTCGGTGGTCATTTCTGTGTCCCTAGGGGTGTGTGGCCTGTCGAATCCACGCGTCACCCGTGACAGCAGCTCGTTGGTCATTTCTTAGTCCCTTGGGCTGCGTGGGCTGTCGAATCCACGCGTCACGGGTAACAGCAGTTCCTTGATGATTTCTTAATCCCTAG
>Ga0325405_1004972_pt1 | contig 13523 bp, 7 predicted proteins | sample PopdelMetagenome_21_FD_205663 | JGI IMG/M metagenome (GOLD analysis project Ga0325405, IMG submission 205663) | Populus deltoides microbial communities from Bellville, Georgia, United States - Xylem-Control-R2 | ecosystem: Host-associated > Plants > Phyllosphere > Stem > Wood/Secondary xylem... | reverse complement strand
TCAAAAATGATTTTTAAAAAATAAAATAAAATTCATTTTGATGTATTTCTAAGTGAAAAACATTTTGAACCGCTACCACAATCTCAAACAAGCCCTTATAGAATCCTTCCACTTTCCACCTCCTTGCCTTAATTTAATCCCATTCATGTAATTTTTATATTCAAGTTTTCTATGTTTTTCAAGCGATGCATGCATATTCAATTGTATCCAACAAGTTTAGGAGATATACACTGAGGCGACAGTTTCCTGTCATTTTACATGCCTTTTGATTGTAACCATCACATACCATTTCATTCATGGCCAAGAAAATAACCACGTTGATCCATATGCTGAATTGTGTGTTCAGATATTTTCATGATGCTTATCGCACAAGGTGGTTGAATAAGCCAAGATGATAAACAATTATATCTTTATAGAGGAAAGTTCTAATTTCTTCTTATTGGTCTCTCTTAAAACTTGGCATCAGTCAATTTTTTGATAGCTATCTTGAATTTGGCACCAATCCTTTGTGTTTTTCAGCTTTAGGTCATTTTAGTTCTTGGCTGTTTTAGAGCATTGCTTTTATCCAGTATACTCAATATTATCGTCAGCAAAACATGCATCACCAGTTGAAAATTGTGTGTATATTTGCGCAACGGAAATTTTCTAGTTCAATAGTGAAACTTTGGGGCTTGATGTATGCTTGTGTAATTCCCAATATTTCTTAAATGTTATTCTTCCCCTGGTATTTTGCAGCATTTAGAATTTACAAATAAGGTTTCTGTTCACAGTTGTAATGCTTCTGCCCGTGGTTTTTTTTATAGGGCCAGTCTCCTGATCAATTCAAGATTTTGATACCCAAAATTCCTGCATATTTTACAGTAAGAATTCTTTAATTGTGAGCTTTTTTGATATTTTGACTTGTAATGAACCAAACACAAACACTTTTTTGGTAATGATTTATTATTTTAATTTAACTCAATGTGCTTGAAGCACAACCTTTTTCATGTTAGTATTTGGCATTTATCCTTTTTTCAGCTTCGACTTTTAAGTAGTATTATCTAGGGTTGCTTGTGCATGGTACTAAATATTTTCTAGTGTTGTGTGCTTGAAGCACAACCTTTTTCATGTTAGTATTTGGCATTTTTATCCTATTTTCAGCTTCGACTTTTAAGTAGTATTATCTAGGGTTGTTTGTGCTAAATATTTTCTAGTGTTATTTTGTGAAGGATCGCGTCAGATCATCTGTATGCTATTAGCTTACTAGTCAACACTATTAGAACGTTGTCTTGTTAGATAAGAGAAAGCTTGCTTTCTCTTCTTACTATTTTGGTGATTGTTTTGCATTTCTCTGCGAGTTTGAGACATTACATTTGGTAATTTCATGATGGAATTGTAGCATCTAAATGAAATAAAAATGAAAGTACAGTAATCAATTTTGGAAATATACAGTGCATGATTAAAATTGTAAAAGAAATCAACAAGCTTTGTCTAGCCCTCAGGGGCAAGATGGCCAAGTGAGTTGCTATCATTAGATTGCTGGAATTCATTTTTTATGCTGCTTTTTTCTTCTTTTCTTCTTTCCTGTTGCCTTAATTGCATAGATGAATATTGGAAGCGTGGTAAGATGTGCAACCACATTCAAGGTAAATGATAGACACTCTTAAACATTAAGTTTCTTTAGTGCAAACTAACTCCATAAAGTGCAAACTACCTATCTGTGAGTGCTGTGTGTTGGGATTAATGCTTGATTAGTCCTTGATATGTCTCAGTGCAAGCTTAATCCTTATATTTTAGCTGCTTTATTGCCTAACATCCCCTGCCTTGGATACTCCAAATCAGAGCTATTTCTTCCTTTGTTTTCAAATCTCAGCTGAAAGCAAATGCAAAGCTTTTAAACTCAATTTAATCAATCACTGATTAATATAATTCATGTTTTATTCGTAACCACATTGCATTTACGGTCATAATTCCCTGGGATCTCTGTAGTAGATGAAGTGCAACTGAGTTGATGCTATTGTGAATTGTCATATTCTTTGTGGGGTATGTTCATATGTCCAAATTTTGTATTTTTGTAATTTCATGTAGAACATTAGGAAGATGAGATGCATTCTCTTCTTCACTAAATAAAGACTCTTCATAACTTTTTAAAACAAAGGTTAAAGGAGCAATAACAGAGATCAAGATTTGCTAATATAGTTCTATCCACAAAAAATAAGAAGGCTTCTTGAATGATGCTAACTCTGTTGTGAAACTTAATTGATCAGGACAGATGTAAGCCATAACCAGTTTGGACTTTGGAATTCAAACATTGCATCTTAACCCATATCGTATCAAACCTTAAGCTATGTATTCCCCCTTATATGTTGTATTTAAATCCACCTTTTTTCCCCTTCTGGTTGGAATATTTTGAATTATCAAGAAAGAAGTCTTTGACTCTTAGCATAAATGTGGTCATAAGAAATTGAATACCATTTTTTCTTCGCAAGAATGCCATAAGATGCTCCATAATAAAATATGATTTTTGCAAATGTTAACCCTTACGTTGTCGAGTTTCTTGCAATTCTCATTCGATTTAGCGAACTATGCTGGCATTCCTTACAAGATGCTCATCAATGTATGTGTCTTCTTGTGCTTGTAGGGAACAGGGGATCTAATGACTGCACTCCTGCTTGGATGGAGTAATGTAATATCTTTGTTCTTGTCCAATTTTGAGTCTGTCATTTTCCTTTTCCATGTAGTGTTTTATTGCGTATCATTTTTTCTCTTCATGCAATCCAGAAACACCCAGATGATCTTGCAAAGGCAGCAGAGCTCGCAGTATCAAGCTTGCAGGTATGTCTCTTGGTGATATGTGATTTATACCATGTTTGTATGTTATGTCCCTTGTGCATGGAAAAAGAGTCCCATTTGAAATACTTGCCATATCGCGGGTAAATTGTGGTTGGGTAATTCTTTTGATGTTTGGACTACTTGTAGGCAGTTCTGCAGAGGACGTTGGATGATTATAAAACAGCTGGGTATGATCCCCAGTCAAGCAGTTTGGAAATTAGATTGATCCAAAGCCAGGATGACATTCGCCACCCACAAATTAAATTTAAAGCTGAAAACTACTCCTAAAATGGGTGGAATTTCTGTGTTGGAACTGTATTTTATTCTCGTAGCAAATAATTGGACACTCGTGGTTTTGTCCCACAGGTTATTCCGTTTAAGGCAGTAAAATTTTGCATATGCCAACAGTAGGAAATATTATGTTTTTTTTTATATTTAATTTAGAAATAGGAAAAAGGAAGGAAAGGAATATTTTATATGCAAATGGATGAACGATGAAGGATAAAGCCTTTTTCTTCTTCTTTTTTCTTCATGAAAGTGCAACGTAAATAATAAGTAAATAATATTCTGTCATATTGGATGCCACACTTGAATTCATATCACATAATAAGTCGATCTATCTTTTCATATTGCTTGACAAGCCAATCTGCCTCCTGAAATTGAAAAGGTTCATTCATGTTCACGGAAGTTTTTCCCACGGGTGGTGGATCCAGGGTACCAATTAGGAGAGGTTTTCACAGCACTTGAGACTCAAAACCTGGTTATTATGTCGATAATGTACAGACACGAGGTTCTGAGAGAAACCCCAATGGATCATGGCTGATAGATGAACTGGGATGTTGAAGGTGAATAACCACCACCTTGTCCTGCCACATCCTTTTTCTCCAATTGCAATGCAGCACCTACCAGAGCACAGGTTTTTCTATCCATGACTTGTAAACTCAAGCAAGCAATTTGGCATCTTCTGGTCTCTGTTTATATTTATACTTTTCAGCGGCGCCATAGCTGCCGACAGAACCAGAGAAGTCGCTGGAGGTCATCTCAAATTGTTTGGTTGAGACCGACTTGCATCCAGATCATGGAAACGCAGAATGCTAATGAAGTCGATGGTTATGCTGACGTGGATGGTTTCATTTTTCCTGATAGTCTCTGTGTTTGAACATGGACAGTTCATGTCGAGCCTAGAGAAATGTCGAGAGGGCACCATAGTTTTGTGGAGTGTTCCCAGAACAGATATGTCTGAGAATTATGTAACAAAATTGGTTCATCCCATTAATTTAATTATTGATGAAGCTTCTTATTCAGTGTGGTGTTCTAGCGCTGCTGCGATGTTCACGTTATTATTCTAACAGAACCCAAATCCAAGGAATGAATCAAGACCAGACAGCATAACCCCAACTTGCCAAGCTCAATTCAAATGCCTCTTGTTATGAAGGTAGTTGGTTTTTTCGTTTGGTTGCCATTGCGAGAGAAGCATGCTGAGTTTGCAGTCATCCACTTTGAATTACCTCTCTGTATTGCCTCCTTTTTCTAAAGAAGATTCTCCGAGTGCCATTTTTTTTTCGTTTGGTTGCCATAGTAACGTTTGTTTAAGGTTTTAAGATAGAAGAAACTTATATATTTTATGTTTTTATTTATATTTTTATGACTAGACACGGTTTTGTGTTAATATTTTATTTTATTTTCTTCTATCCCGTGAAATACAAATACTGATAAGATTTTTCTAGGGAAGGACAGAGGTGTGTGTTGATCTTATCTGAAAATGGATAGGTATTGTTGTGATGTGGCAGAATAGTAATCAGCAAGGCAATAAAACCAAGTGGTAAAATCAACAGGTATGGTACTAAATGCCAACATGGCCAAATCAATGATCCCTGTTGAGTGACAAGGAAAGTCTAAACCATCGCCATTAAACTATTGCCATTGTAACCTACTACTCGCTCTTCGAAGTGGAAAGGAGCCCCTGAGGTCCCCATAGCCACCATCAAAATAAATAAATTATGGTTTACTAGTGTTGGCCTTTAGAGACCACAGGTTTTTCTTGTGGATGCAATTTGTGCTTCCAGGCTTTCTCTAACTCCATCTACAGTCCATTTATAACCAACTTTCACTCCAGCTTCTCAATTCTCGCTTCTCACTTCTCACCCTCTATACATGCCATTGCCCTCTCTCTTCAGGTTAGTTCCACTCGGTTTCTCTTACTTTTCTTGCTTTCAAGACTCAAGCTTTGAGTTGCCTTTTGCTTATGTTCTTAATTTGTAAACTGATTCTAGTTATGTTGTAATAGTGTTTCACACTTTTCAGCATCTGGGTTTCTTTTATTTCTTCTCTGTAATTTGCCATTTAAGTTTATACAGTTGAAGATATCACTTGTCACCATGTTTCATGTTATGGGATTGGGAATGCTTTTCAAGCTCTGAACTTGAAGCCCTTAGTAAGAAATTGTAAAGCTACATGATTCCTAAAGAAAAAATTTCATGCCTAAATGAATTAACCAAGTATCTTTGTTGCAAAATAAGATGAATGGCATGTGTGTAACTACGATGAGAACTGAATTGTGGCTTTCTAATCTTAGTTCTGGTGCAAAAGTTTACTGCAATATCCTAAACTTTTTAATCCAAGTTTTAGGAACAATCAGTTCTTAAAGTTGTACCTAAATAAAAAGTGGTAGTTCCTTAGAAGTTATGGATTTAAGATTATGGGATTTGTGAGATGTGTTCAATTACTCATGTTTTGGAGATCCAATTAATCAATCATTTGACACTTTGAATGTTTTAAGATTTTAATAATGCATTTGGTAATCCTGTTGGTAAAATGTGGAGAAGACATTCGCCCAAATCATGTCCGTTGATTTAGATTTTGTGCTGCAAATTGCATTTTTTTATCTGTCAGATCATAAATACATATGATTTGTTGGATCCATGCTGACTGAATTCATTGTTTTGTATGTTCATGATTCTGACCATGTCTCTATTAAGAAATTTGAAATGACGGGGATCATAATGTTTTGATATCTCATGATTCACATCTATTTGATATGAATTTTGACAGTTATGAAGAATAATCCCTTTTTAAGATTGTTCTAATAGTGTTCTTGTTCTCACTTAAGCTTTGAGCTGTTGTGAGGGAAATTCTGGCTGGTATCATTTTATTCTTGTCTTGATCTTTCCCATGGCACTTAATGCAAGCAAGGTTTCGAGCAGCCCTTTTGTGACTCAAAGGAAACTTACCTCTACATCTCATGGAATCATATGTTCCTTTTCCAAGTCATTCCAAAAAAATAAACTACACCCTACTCATCAAGGAATTGAGCTCCAACAACTGAGCAGTAAGCATCTCTTGACAGCAAAAGTGGCCTTCTCTGGTGAGAGTTTGCGGGGCATACATGGAAAACCAGTTAGTCTCATCATCTCTCGCAGATCTTCCACATTATGCCAGTCGACAAGAACTCAAAGAACTGAAGAAAAAGAATGTACTAGACCATACGGTGACAGTTCTGATTCATCCAGGTCTGATTACATAATTACTTGTGTTTCACCACTTGAAATCTACCAGACATGTCATAGGCATCCTTACTTTTATCATTGGACTTTGCCTTTCTGCCATTTTCATTTCAGTTAATGGCTTCAATTTCACTGTGGCACTAAGTAATTTACTCCTCCTTGCAACGTTGCTTACAGTGCTAATCAGTAGCTCTTACAATTCATATTTCATATGATTTAAGGTGAACAACAATCCATGCTTCTAACATGGAATGTCGGTGTTAGAAGTACAAATCTTAGCATCTAGGTTTGTGGAATCTGATTATTTATGTCAATGTTTATGTGAAGATATTGTATTGTCAACATGGTCTGAAGCACATTACAGGTTTGATCTTACCAGTTATCAAAAAGATAAATGCTGAAGAATACATGATTTCACTGCACTTCCTTTAAAAGGAATTTCATATTGTAGCTCGGCAGTATCTTTTTCCTGATTCATGTTCAACATGTTCTATCACTCTGAAAGAAAATTCTCTTTGTTAAGTTAGCAAACCAGGGTCACTTGTCAATGTTTCTTTTGTTCTTTGGATCGACTTTCCAGTTTTGTGTAATTTGAGTTTAATAGATCGCCCTATTAATTTTCTATTTGAATCTATTTAGCCTTTCGATTATTGCAACTTTGAATTTACAGTACAAGTAAATTGTTGGGTATCAGGGCACAAATTGGAGAAAAGGAAGATGAGCATCAGCTCATGTCTGGGAGAACTATTCACTCATGTCATGCTTTAGCTGAAGCATGTAGATTTGTATATAATGATGCCAAGTTTGTAAATGAAAGGGCTCGCAACGACATTATTTTACTTTCACGGTAACATACTGTACCATATATATGTGCACCATTTCATGGGAAACTTTGCTTGTAGAGTTGGAATACTTCCTGGTTTTGATGAATGACAATGAATGCGTATTGTGGGAAACTTCTGGGCAAACTAAACAAAATGAGCTATAACTTTAGTTTTTCTTAGAGAAAATATGATGTGCTGAAATGTTTCAATTTAGTTATGTTTAAAGTACTGGATGGACAGTTTTATAGCTGTTCATTCTGATGCAAATGTTTTGATTTCATGTCCTTAACTAGTTTTATAGACCTTTGCTCATTATTTTCTTATTTTCTTCAGTGGGATATCAAGGCTAGATGCTCGTGCACGTAAAGGTGTTGCGATTCTTGGGTCTGGGTTTCTTAAACTCGATGGTAAATTCTCTGATCTTTCTGGCCAACATTTCTCAAAAACTATTAACCAATCAATTTCATACCACCACTAAAAATGCCATGCTTTGTCAATGTTGAAAACTAGATCAGATCAATTAATTTCATACTATTGAACATGTAGACAAATCCATTATATTGCATTTATGTTGATCTTTGTTCATGGCAATAGCTTTACCTTTTGTATTTTCAGATGGTTCCTTTTTATCATATTTTAAGGCAATGGCTGTTTTCTTTCTTTTTATATTTTAGGTGGGGCTTGAATAAATGTGATACGAAGCAACAATGAAATTATATACTTTCTGTGTGATGACTTTAAAGTATCTTATTTAAGATTCTCCAGATTCTACTGTTTCATGTGTTGATCTTCTACCCTGCAGCTCGAGCAAGAGAGGACACTGAGAAAATTGACCGTGATGTGAAGGAAAAGGCTGAGCGTCTTCATCACATCGCTACTGTATGTCAATCTAGAAGTTAAATTTTGGATTTCTGAAAGACAGGATATTTCTTTCTCTTGCGTCTAAATATTTGTTTGAATACTTTACTTTGCTGCAGATCATAAAGGACAGAGCTCAAACCAAATTGAAAACTGCTGCTGACAAGCATTGGAGTGATGGAGCCTTGGAGGTACCTGCCTCCTGTTCTCCTTCAGTGACTTCATTTATTCTTTATACAACGAATGCAACACTAAAAGTATAAATGCATCTTTCCTAGTGATGCATATCTGATATGTTTCTCCTTGATGGAATCTTTGGACACTTTTCCAGGCTGATTTGCGCCTTGCTGACTTCCGTGCCAAGCAACGTGCAATGGAAGATGCTCTAATGGCATTGGAGGTGAGCTGACTGCCAATTCTTTTTTAATACGTAGTACTGATGTTTGGCAGATAAGGTTGTGAAATAACTTGTAAGATTATCTCATCATCATAGTTTTTCATGCCCAGCACCACATTACTTGCTTTGTTTTTGTAGTTACTGTAACTATCCAAATATAACTGAGTGTAAGATTTTACTATCCTGTGCCCCTTGGAAAGAATGATGAATTTATCTGTGTGGTCACAGTTTGTCAAAAATATCCATGACTTGATGGTGAGCAAGATGTACAAATTGTGAGTTCTTTTGTTGATGGCTTGTCTCCTTTGTATATTGATTTCCATCTTTCCCCTCATTATACATAACCACTCATCCCTGAATCGCTATTTCCTGACGTGCTTTTGGCTATCAGCCCGCTGCGTAAGGAGGAAGGTTCACTAACTGCTAATGGCATACTGGGAAATATAATGCTTGAGAAAAATGGTAGGACACTGGACTTCTTCCCTGGAGAAGTATCAACAGATCGCATTACTGCTATTCAGGTCCTTTTTAACTGTCATCTTATTATTTTGATGCAACCATCCTCGTCAATTGTTTCAGTAATTGTAAATCTAATTTCATTTCATCTGATAAATAACAGGAAGCTTACTGGAGTATGGCATCTGTGCTCTCCGAAGCTGATGGAATTGACTATACAGATCCTGAAGAGGTCTGAAACTGCACTGATGTTTCTTTATGATGAGGCGATAAATATGATTCTGGTTTCAATGTTTTCTTATTCGCCTGTTTTTTCCTGTCTGGAGCAGCTCGAGTTGTTGGTTACAACTCTTATAGATCTTGATGCAATGGATGGTAAGGGTAGTGTATCGTTATTGGCAGAATGTTCAAATTCTCCAGATGTCAACACAAGGTAAGCTTCTTGAGATGCAATAACCCAATAAATACACTTTTTTCTACTCTCCAACTACATTTTATAGGAAGAAGTTTGTGTTTTTCTCTAGAAGAGGAATTTATTACCCTCCTTTATTTTATGAATTCCCAACACTTGGATTCTTTTACTAATAAAAGTTCTCAACAATTTCATCTTTGCCTGTAAGCTCTGAAATGTTTGATCACTGTCAGTAGTTGCAACTGCTGTGTGATCATTTTCAGCAATGTAACCCTAGTTACTTGTCTTCCTGGACTGATTTATGACCTCAGTGCATAAGAATGTTCTAGTTGCATCTTCCCGTGGACACTGTTACAGTATTCTAAACATTTGTCTGTGTTCCTTAATGTCATAAGCAACACTTATAATAGGTATTAGTTATACATATATTGAGAGCCCTGGGTTTCCGATCATGCTTCATCAGAATTTTGAAGGAAGTGAACAATGTTGACAGAGCATCAACATGGAAACCTCTAAGACTTTGAGACCACAAACTTCCATAACAATTATCATTCCTGCATGTTCTTGCTTCCCTTTTCTCGTTTATAGTTCAATTAATTTTGTGGTGCAGACAAGCACTGGCCAACGCGTTGGCAGCAGCCCCATCCATGTGGACTCTTGGAAATGCAGGCATGGGAGCCTTACAGGTACTTCAATTTTCTTTAAAAAAAAGCTAATTCTTTTCTTAATGGCATTAATTTTCACTTACAATTCTCCTCGCAGAGACTGGCAGAAGATAAAAACCCAGCCATTGCCAATGCAGCATCCAAAACTATCCATGAGCTGAAGAAACAGTGGGAAATACAGGAAGGAGATAGTTGGAGGTTTATGATGAATCAAAAACCAGTTGAAGAAGTAGATAGCCAAGAAGACAATAACGATGCAGATACAGGTTGACAAGTACTCAGACACATATACTGTAGATATCTACATGTAGGCTTAAATAGTTGCAGGCTAACCCTTGTCACCAGAAAGTGACGGGTGCTATTGCAATGTAGAAGGCTGTCTTGTTCTAACTGTGCCTTGTTTTTATCATGTCTAAGCTGTGCTTAACTTTTCATATTTCATATGACTGATCTATGAGAATTCAAAGACAAAGTTGGTCTTAATCTGTAAAGGCAGTGCATGCTAACATGGAAAAATATGTATGGCCTCTGCCTAATATGATACGAATAATGCTAGAGATACTTGAATTGTTGCTAACATAAAGCAATGAGCTACTTAAGTTGTTCTTAATCAGGTTGTCCAATGTTACTGCAGCAAGAAATTAGTTATCCTTTCAATCTTTTCTATATTGAAGTTATGTCAGAGGCAGACCATTGATCTCTCACGACATGAACTTGCGTGTAAGCATCAAAGGCAACGAGTCTTGGTTTCGAGACTCCCGTGTAATAAAAAACAAAAATGCATGTCTAGGTATCAAAAAGGTCGACGACTTTTCGTTAGTTTTGTTACTAAGTTTTTTATTATTATTATTTATCTTTACACGTTTTATTTGGTAGTGTGGTTGAATTGATTTTTATATCAAATTTTAAGATTTTTTTTAATGTTTTTAGAATATTTTAATGGTTTATTATTAAAAATATTTTTTTAAAAAAAATTATTTTAATATATTTTCAAGAAAAAATTATTTTAAAAAATAACATTTATTCCAAACAGCCCCATAATATTTACATTGATTTATATGTTATAATTTGTTATTTTATTTTTTTATTTTTTTAATAATTAAAAAATTAAAAGAACAAAGATGAATTTTTTTTAAAAAAAAATTAACATTTCATTTGTATTGATCAAGAGGTGTGGAAAACTTTAGTTTCATCCTTGAAGTTTTAAATTTTTATATATTTGATACTTATTATTTGAGAAATTTACGATTAGGTTCTAAAATGTATTTTGTTTGTATTTAGTCCTTGTGTGTAATAAATAAAAAAGAAAGTCATTAAAAAAAAGTGTTTATAAACTGTACGTGATATTAATTATAATCATATCACGATTCTAAACTATAATATTAAAAGTAAGTTGTCTTTCAGAATTGCGATAAAATTATAATTAATATTATGATCAATAACAATAATATTTTAAAAAAAATATTATAGCTCTAAAACACAATATTATTGAAATGTTATGTTTATAAAGCATGAAATTATTAAACTGTGATATTTTACCAAAAACTTTTTTTCATCCTGTGTTACTTAGCCTCTCTTTTTTAACGTTCTAATTACACAATTTATCCCTATAAGAGGGTTCTATTTTCAATTACAAGTGGTTTGATTCTTGAATTGCTCCTCTACTTACCCTTTAAACAGACAAGATTAAGTTATTTTTTTATAGAGTTTTTAAGCATTCGTGGATACCTTGTATTGAGATTTCTTTCTCACCACCTCCTAAAATCTCATATCATGAATAATAATCAACTTCTTTACCATAAATATATCATCTAGACGAAAGCTTGAAAAAGGACTTTGGAACCTGTTTCCTGTATGAACAATGAAGCTCATGCAACATCAAAGTGCTAGGATTTGAGCATGCAAACTTGACAATCCAATTCGTATAAACATACAAGAAGCTCTATTATGAAAGCAGAGAAAACTGTACTGCTGCAAAAACTGAGCTGCTGCAGATCTGGTGCATTGAAGTTCTAAATGCCAAACAAACTATGAACATCCCGCATGCCAGTACCTTGCAAGATCCAAATGGATTGAAGTTAGGTAGAGGATCACCATTGGACCTTAATCATCTTATGGGCCTACTTGATTACATCACAAATTCACATGACAACAGCTGATCTTCATCCTTATCCCATAAGGGGTAAATCAAGGCACCACTAAGCTGGGTACAAGAGGTCCATCACTGGACCTAAATTCCTTCAAGAAATGGCAAAAACACATACAGGACCCTTCCCTCTTGTTAATAATAATAATCTCTCTGCACTAATCCACTTCTGGACCTGGTGCAATAAGGTTTGTGAACACAAGAAAAAGAAAAGAAATCTTCAAGGTCAAGTGTGATTAGATTCCTTGATTAACAGTGCTTATGCTACTTAATTCCAGGAATCAACTTTTCAAAAAGTAAAGGAAAACAAAGGCACCAAAAAGCAAAAGCAAGGAAAGAGAGGGGCCAGATCCTACCATACCAAATACAGCTTTATTCACACAGAGGCTCTTTGGTCACCATCACAGTGCCCTAATTTGATCCACTCCCCCTCTCTTTTTCCACTCCCTTTTTCTTTCCTCCCATGATGTCTGCCACTGTTTGACACCAATGTTTCATCATTCCGGTTCCTCCTTTCACTTTTACTTAAAAATAGTATCCCAAGTTTTTCTTCTCTCTTTTTTTCCCCACTTTCTGTAGAGTGCATGAACCTGAAATGTTCATATTGATTTTGAAGTTGTAACTAGAACATCTCAGTTACAGTTGACATCACAGCAGAGAATCTCATGCATGCTTATGAAAACATGACAACCTTATCTACATGCAAAATTGTGAAGTTGTTTGATGTTGAGGTTTTTTGAGGTTAAATTTAGTTGCAATTTCAGTTTATTTTTATTTTTATTTTTGGAAAAGATATAACATAGAATGAGAGATGCCTTTCTTTTTGTCAATCTTATAATTTATGTATAAGAAATGATATTTAACCCAAAAAACAATATGAATAATTTTAAAGATATTCTTAGTGAATTGTAATATTAATGTGGGATCCAAATTCCAATGATGGATTTTTTTTTTTTAATTTTCTTAGGAAATAGCATTATTTTAATTTGTATATATAAAATAAATTTAATCTCAAATCATTTGGTTAAACACTAAAGAAAAAAAAGCTATGGGGGTTGAATTCTCAGTGTTGTTTGCCCAGTTTTCCATTCACATTTAAAATACAATAAAATATTCAATTACTAAAATAATAATAATAATAATAATATCAAATGCTAGAGAGAGCGTCTGTCTAACTGCGTCGTAGCAGGTGGGCCAATCCATTTACAAAAACTGTGGCCCACCAGCTCAATTCATGAGGAGGATTGTGGGCCACACCTTCCGCGTGGTGTCATCAAAATCAATTCAAGTGGCCCCCCCCATGGCCAGTTTACAAGTGTTTGTTTATCCTAATTTATACTTTCTGAAAATGCGATTTACATGATTATTCCAAAAATGAAGAATGTATTTGTACAGGGTACCTTCATGGTTTATAAAGATATTAGGGTTAATACTGAAGTAATTATGTGAGT
>Ga0325405_1004971_pt1 | contig 13525 bp, 6 predicted proteins | sample PopdelMetagenome_21_FD_205663 | JGI IMG/M metagenome (GOLD analysis project Ga0325405, IMG submission 205663) | Populus deltoides microbial communities from Bellville, Georgia, United States - Xylem-Control-R2 | ecosystem: Host-associated > Plants > Phyllosphere > Stem > Wood/Secondary xylem... | reverse complement strand
GCCATGATTGGGTCTTCTGACATGCCAACCTGTTTTGTGATTTATTCTAATCTGTAGCTTTTGGTGCTTTCAGTTGGCCAATTTAATCGAGGAGAGGGTTTCAGGATGACAAATACATTTGTTCTGGGTGGTCACTTCCTTGAGATCATGGAAGCAGGCTTTCCTGCTTTGCTTATCAAATGCCGCCATGCATATATAGTTTTGCATCTTTTCTTTGCTCTTTTCCTAGCTAGTATTGCATCCTGTGTGATTTAGCTTTACAAATTGGGAAGCAGCTTTATATTTATTCGATTCTCTTCATCTGCGTGAATAGTCTAACAACTAACAAGATATTTGAAGTAAGAATCTTTGGCTTTGACACGATCTTAGTATATTCTTAGAATTGAGTTTGTTTACAGTTCATGTATGAAGTGGCTAAATAAGACCCCCTTTCGATATTGTAATAATTACATTAATTCATTGTCATGAGCGTTATCAGTCTTTATAACTAATAATTGAAAAATTAAATCAACTCAATATTAAATAAAAAAATTAATAAAAAAACCAAGTTTCATTCAGGCTAATCTTTTAAATTCATGACCTGGATCATTAGATTTGGATAACTTCATAAAAAAAAATTAACAAATTTAATTTTCAATAGATCCACTATCGAAGGTTGAAATCAAGGAAAAAAAAAACTAAATCTATAAGACCAAGATAAACATAAAGCAAATAAAAAAATTATGGAGATTGAGTTGTTCGAGGGTGAAAATGAAAAAAAAATTTAATTAAAAAATGATCCAAAAAAATAAATCGAGTCAATTCAGGTCAACCTACTCACCTTGTGATTCAAGTCATGAATTCAGGATAAAGTCATAGAAAGAAAAAAAAAATGAAGCTCAATTTCAAACCAACTCAATGTTAAAAGATGAATTGAAAAAAAAATCAAATAGAAAAGGAGAAAACAACATGACCATAGTCAACTTGGTTTAACTTGTTAAACTTGTGACCCGAGTTATAAGACTGTGATAAATTTAAAAAAAGCAAACCAAACAAAATTATAAAACTCCATTTCCATCATATCTAATGTTAAAAGTTGAAATCAATAAAAAAATCAATAAAACTGGTATATAACCAAACATATAGAAAATAAAATAAAAAAAATATGAAGTACAAGTCTCAAAACAATCAAAGACTAAATGGTAAAATTAAAAATATATAAATGATGCAATTGTTGAAGGGTGAAATTGAAAAAAAAAACTAAACAAAAAGAAGAAAAACGATATTATTATAGTATATAGTATTTTATGGATGTGATCATACTCTTTAGTGTTTCGGTAATTAATAATAATTAATAATTTTGTAACTAATGAAGATTTGTACCAAAACTAAAATTCATTTTGTTAAGAGAGAGAGAGAGAGAGAGTATTTTGGTTAAAAGAACAAAAACAAAAATATAAAAATAAATTTATTTTTAAGATAATTTTAAAGTAAATTTATATTATTTTTCAGAAGACATGTCCCATCTGATTTCATCTCTTTTATCTCCAAATAATAACTAAATTTTAACTAAGATTGAGTTCACTAGTCACAACCCAGCCCATTTAGAACCCAATGTTTTTAATACAAAGCCCATTATTTTTCTCCAGCCCATAAAATAAATTTGAAGCCCATCCCATTGTGTAGAAAACCCATTGTTACTCTACAGCCCATAACATAAATTTGATGTCCATCCCATCATGTAGAACACGTCTATAGCGTGGTGCATTGTCTGATTTAGCAATGCCAATTGTACGAGTCTCCCCCTCGGTCCGATCACTCTCCCCTGACTTCTCCTCCAAGGTAAACTTGGTTTTCATTTTAATAAATTCATTTTTAACGGGTCTAAAAAACTTTTATAATCATTTTATTTCGAACATGCCCCAGAAAATAAGTAAGTTTAGTCGTGAAGGGGCTTATAATAAGCCAAGAAAGAATATTATATTATTTCTTGTTGTTTTGATGGGGAGCTAAAATATTACAAAGATGATATTATTTTCTAATTCTTTTTTTAATGAAAAAACAAGATTTATAAATTATAAATATAGCATGAGATGTTTAAAATAATTATTCCTTTTAAAATTCAAAATAAAGGCTAATAATCTTCATTATACATGCAGTAATTCTCAGGGGATTTTAGTTTTTTTCAATGGATACCCAGAATAAACCGAAGGAACACATGTATATTGTAGTCATGTTAAAATGTGATAATTGTTTCCTGACAAGAGAGTTTATGGCATGATTAGAATAGGCACAGAGGGGCACATGGATATTGAAAACAATCTTGGGAATTGTTTAGTGGCTCAGAAGACTTCGTTGATCGAATATATACTACTTACATGATTAGTGTGATATTGCAGGTTATTATATATATATATATATATATATATATATATATATATATATATAAAATATCAAAAAAAATTAAGATTTAAAAATATTAGATATTTCTACAAAATTATACCTAAAATTTTTGAATTTGACTACAACGTTTAACCCAAGAGTAATATTTATAATATTAATAATAATATTAAACTTATATGACCCGAGTTTAAGTGAGTCTGACTATAATATCAGATCTAATAGCCTTGAATGTAGGTTTGACTGCAAGGTCGTATCATAAAAGTGTGATAATTAAATAAATTAATTAAAAAAATCAATAGAAAGAAAAAAACTAATAAAGAAAAAGAAAAAAAATCTGAATTAACTAGGTTAACATTTTAAACCAAGTTAACCCGTCAAATCTTGGATTCGTGCCGTGAAAGTTTGATAACTAAATAGAATAAAAAATTGACGGGTTATCCAGAATTAACTGAGCTAACCCTTCAAACCAAGTTACCCATCAAACCCGGGATCCGTATCATAAAAGTTTGATAACTAAATAGAAAAAAATTGAACATTGACAAACTAAATTAAAAGAAAAAAAAATTAATTAAAAAGGAAAAAAAACAAACAAAAGACACCAGCCTTTTACTAATGAGGAAAAAGAAAAAAAATCCGAATCAACAGGGTTAACCTGTCAAATCTATGATTCGTGTCATGGAAGTGTGATAACTAAATAAAAAAATATTTAATATTAATGAACTAAATTAAAAAAAAGATTAATTAAAAAGAAAAAAAGCAAAGAGAAAAAAACCTATAGAAAGAAAAAAAACCAATGAAGAAAAAGAAAAAAAAATCTAAATCAACTGGGTTAACCCGTCAAACCCGAGATCCGTGTCATGAAAGTTTAATAATTAAATTGAAAACATTTAATATTAAGAAACTATAGAAAAAAAAAACTAAAGGCATCAACCTTTTCATTATGGACTGCACGGTGCAGTCCATAATAAAAAGCTTGAAAAAAAAGACATACGCTATAGGTTAATTTTTTTTTTTGTATAAAAAAATATAAAAAAGGCTAAGATCTAAGAGTGCTAGATTTTTCTACAAAGATATACTCAAAAGCCTTGGATTTAGCTGCAACGCTTGATCCAAGAGTAATATTTATAACATTAATAATAATATTAAATTTACATGACTCAAGTTTAAGTGTGTTTGGCTGCAACACCAGACCCAAGAGCTTTGGATGTGTGTCTGGCTATAAGGTCGTGTCATAAAAGCGTGATAATTAAAAAGAAAAAAACAAAGAAAAAAAATCTGAATTAACTGGATTAACCCTTCAAACCAGGTTAACCCGTCAAACCTGAGATTCGCGTCATGAAAGTTTGACAACTAAATAAAAAAAATTGACAGGTTAACCTAGAATTAATTGTGTTAGCTCGTCAAAACAAGTTAACCCGTTAAGCTCGGGATACGTGTCATGAAAGTCTGATAAGTAAATAAAAAGAAATTTAACATTAACAAATTAAAATAAACGAAAAAAATTGATTAAAAAGAAAAAGGAAAAAAAATTCCGGGTTCACTTGTCAAACCAAGTTAACCCGTCAAACTTGAGATCCGTGTCATGATAATATGATAACTAAAAAAAAAATCACATTACAAAACTAAATTAAACAAAAAAAATTCATTAAAAGAAAAAAATACAAAAAAAAAGCAAAAAAAAACCATAAAAACATTAAAAAAAAACGAAAAAAAAAAATACAGCTAACAGTTTCACTGTGCACTGTGCAGTGCACAGTGAAACACATAAAAGGCGTGGGTACTTTCCCACGCCTTTTAGTATTGTACCTTGGAAAATGCCAAATGCATGAAGAGCTATATCATGTAAAATGCATGAAAAGCAGTATCATGTGCATGAGTTATTGTTATTTAATCTGTGGGTGCGTCGTTTAAACATTAAAGTATTTGGTGGCCTCTCTCTCTCTCTCTCTCTCTCTCTCTCAGAAAATTAATGGGTTTAAAAACTTATTGGAAGGTTACTGAAAATCAAGGATACCTTGATGATCTTAAAGGTAGTCAATTAAAAGAATTTTTCGACTGCATGGCTCCAACAGTTGTTAACGTTGAGAATAAAAAGGGTGGCAGCGGCTCTGGTGTTATCATCGACGAGGGTCGTCATATTATCACCTGTGCTCGTGTTTTGGAGGGTGATTTGGAGCCTACAATCATCACAGCTTCACAAAAACGTGGAACGAAAGCATCCATATCTAAGTATGATAGAGAAAGTGATTTTTGTGTTCTGAAGTATCAGAAGAATGAAGATGTTGATTATGCTGAAGTGTATCTTGGAGATGATACAGTTAAAAATATTGGACAAGAGGTCTACATTATTTCCATGTCTGCAACTCTCCCTCACGTCTTCACTGCTGCAAAGATCACTGGTTATGGTACCTACGGCACCCTGGGGTTCGATTTTGGGAATAAAAGTCAGCCGATGTTTATGGTTAGTGACATATCAATTGTGTCGGGTTGCTCTGGAGCTCCAGTGTTTGATGCAAGAGGGAGAGTTCTTGGGATAGTCACACATGAACACCTTGGATATCGTGTTGTGAGGAAGTTTGTCGGAAATGATGTTGTTTAAACTTTCTAACCTTTGCAGACTAGCTTGAAAAAAAGGTCTGTATATCTTAATTAGTTCATCATGTGATCGAGACAACAGGGTAGAGAGTAAGATGGTTACTGCTTTTGGCATTTTGAAGCAGTACTTGTGTGTTCTGCTAGCTATTGTTGATTTTGGACCTTTTCTAGTTCTAAAATGGAGTCCTCTTCGATGTCAATACCTCTGTTGTTGGCATCTTGCTTGTTTCAATGAACACGACTCAATATCATTATAGACTGTATTGTTTTTTCTTTTGCTTTGTTTATTGAACTTTTATTATTTTCAGTTTTATGATTCCAAGTTACAATATTACTATATCTTTTATTATTTTTTTATTATTTTGCATTCTCTTGCATACATGAAGTTTCAAAGAAGTACTCGGGAATGAATTAAAAATTAATTTTGCAAGATTGGATTTTACTTTTAGTTACAAATTAATAGAAATTAAAAGAAAAGGATCAACTTTTACAAAGAAAAACAAACCATAACTCATTTAAGTTTTAACATGGAAAACTTAATTTAATCCTTAAGATTTTAATTTTTAATGTTTCAGACCAATTTTTATTTTTTCTTCTTAGCATTGATTACAAGTCATTTTCCTACATAAAAATACATCAAAGAGTTAAGGCATGTTTGTTGTGTCAAAAGTGATTTTTTATTTTTTTTTAAATTTATTTATTATTAGAAAATTTGTTCAATAAAAAATAATTTCCAGTTAAAGAAAAACTTGGTTTAGTTTTTGGAAAAAAAAATCTTTTTATTTTGGACGGAAAATATTTTTTTAAAATTATAAAAAATTTAAAAATATCATATTATTTGTTAATTATATCAAATTTGATTCTCAATTTTTAATTGATATATATTTTTTTTGAATTTTTTTTTAATCTCATCCCTTAAAATTTAATTTTTATATCAACTTTAGTTTTTATTTTTTTATTATTATTTTCTTAATTAATTTTGATTTTTATTTTTTGATTGCTATTTATTTTATTTAAAATAATTTATAAAATTATATATTTTTTAATTTCATCATCTTTCAAATATTTTATCTGTCAGATTTGATCTTTATTATTTTAATTATTATTTAAGATAATTTATAAAATTAATTTTTTAATTTCATTATCATTCAACTTTTTAATTTGTAAAATTTATTTTTTATTCTTTTAATAAACTTAAAAATAAAATAAAATATTAATAATTTATTTAATAATTTATTTTTATAATATAATTAAATATTAAAATATATTTTTTAATTTGTTTTTTATGATACTATCGAATATAAAAAAAAATTAATTTTCAATCCTTCAAAATCGACATAAATTTGAATAATTTATTTCCTTCGATCCTGATGGGTGACAAGCTAGCGGTTGAAGTTCTCATCATTTGTTACTATATTAATCATTAAAACGTAAATATACTGCGTGATTGATAGTGTGGTTTTGGCAACTGGGCTGAAGATAGTTCAAACAAAAACAAAAAAAATTGAGCTGAAGATTAACTGAGGCCCCCCCCCCCGCCCCCCCCCCCTTTTTTATCCAATCAGATTGTTCTTGTTCTTAGGCAAGCTTGCAAGCAACGATTACATCTATGGATGATCATGGTCTTCGTCATGGACGGGATCGGGGAGAATCATCATCATCATCATCATCATCGATTGAAATCCAAAATCAATGGAGAGAGTATGATGCTAGGCTGCAACTCGTTTGCTTGCTTGCTTGAATGCTGTTGTCTCGTTCGTATAGCAGTGATTTATGTGATATATTTGATCGATCGATTGATTAAATGTTGTAAAAAGCAGGATTCAAGATTTACTTAAAGAGAGGTTGATAACGCAGGATGATTTCCCTTGGAAACTGCCCATACCCAGCAGTAGCGGCAATGTTGTTGTTGAAGAAGAAGAAGGAACGTTATTGAAATATGTGGGTGGGGTTGATGTAAGCTATTCTAAGGAATTAGACTCAGCAGCAGCAGCAGCAGCAGCAGCAGCAGCAACGGCAGCATGCGGATGTGGAAGCCTTGTTGTTTTGGATGTCACAACTCCCACACTGCAAGTCGTCTACCAAGATTTCTTTCTCCTCACCAATTTCGATGTCCCTTATATTCCTTCCTTCCTTGCTTTCCGGGAGGTCAGTAGAATCTATTATTATCATTGCGATTCTTTCTTTCCTTCTTTATTTCTCATTGATTATGATGATGATGATGATGATTTTTAGGCTCCAATACTTTTACAACTCTTACAGAAGATGAAAAACACTGACAATCCATTCTACCCCCAGGTCAGCCAATCCACAATCCTCTTTCTTTTTAATTTCATCCCTCCCCTCCCATCCCCATTATGAATATGATAATATCCTACCATATATACCTTCCAAGCATCATATGTATCGATTCCTACTCTCTTGCCTTGCCTTGCCTGTTAATTAAGGTTTATCTGAAATTGAGGTTGTCTCTGTTTTATTCAACAGTTACTGCTTGTTGATGGCAATGGTTTGCTTCATCCTCGAGGCAAGTTTCTCTCTCTCCTTTTCCATTGAATCTTCATTTCTTTTTATGCATTGCATTACGTATAGCAAATAGCTCTCTTTCACAGGTTTCGGCTTGGCTTGCCATCTTGGTGTCCTGGCTAATATCCCCACCATTGGCATAGGAAAGAATGTAACTAACCTCTTACTACTTCTCAATTACCACTCTTTTATTACCTAATGCTAACTATTGTAGCCACCATTAGTCTTCTAATTAAGTTTCTCGTTGATTTCTTTAGGGTATTCGCAATTCAACTAGCCTTTCTTATTTCATCACTTAACTTGTCCTATCGTTAAGACCTTTTCCCTCTATTTTCTCGTTTGTATGTCTTAGCTGCATCATGTTGATGGTCTCACTCAATCTGGAGTGAGACAGCTTCTTCAGGCCAAAGATAACAGTGGTGAAGATTTTATTACTTTGACGGGATCCTCTGGCTGTGTATGGGGAGCGGTAACAGATTTTACTCATCTTCTTCTTCTAACTCAGCATAAAAATTTCATATCTGAGTGATACATTGCACAATTTGATCACAAGCACTTGTGAAATGGCGAGTTGTGAAGGGATCAGTCTACGAGGTCTTGCCGAGATCTTTATCATCTTTCATGTAAAACTCAATGAAGTTAGCTTGGCGAATCCCTCCTCATACCTTGTGTGCCATGTGTACAGATGTTCCAAGCATCAAGCACTCTAATTATTATAATTGAAATTGGTTTTAAAATCAAAGCTATAGAAATTTGCAAAGAGCAGTTAAGGGATGATCAAGCTCACATTCTCCCTCATCTTCAATCTGTCCTTGGTGTTTCTCTTGTTTAATTCTTCCTTTCATTTTAGATAGTTTCCCCCTATTACCACTGCAGTATATTATTCTCAGGGAATTTAACAAAGTCCTAAATTAGTACTTCATCCTAGAAGCTGTCTTTTTCAGGGTGTCCATTTTACGAGATTCCTATTTCTGCTTCTTTTGTTATAAATACGAATGCAATAGTAATGTGGTTAGCTTGTAAATACACATGGATTATCTTAGTTATAGTGGTATGGGAAGTTTTTTTAATGGATGAATTGCTGGCTACTTTTTTCTGCCATGTAGTAGAACTGAAAATGTCCATCCTTCAACATCAAGTTTGACTCTGGATGATTGGATGGTAGAGTGTTTATAGAGGAATTGGTGCATATGTTTTTAAATAAGAACTGCTTTTCATCATGCATCTGCTACCTCATGACCTCAAGCTTTTAAATAGAGTCTATAAACATTTAGTAGGCATCAGCTACCTCAATACAGTGAAAAAAAAAATTAAATAGAGTCTATAAATGCTTTGGTCATATATTTTATTCAGAGCATCATCTTCTCTTCTGCTCCAGAAGTCTTTTTCATGACAATGTTCTTCAAATCTTTATGTCTTTGATTTTTTTTCTTTAACAGGCAATGAGATCAACCAAGGGCTCATGCAAACCCATATATATTTCAGTTGGTCACCGTGTCTCTCTCAATACTGCCATCAAAATTGTGAAAATGATTTGCAAGTATCGTGTGCCAGAGCCTATCCGGCAGGTGAAACCTTGTAAATTTAAAGCTTTGAAAGTGTCACTCACTAGTGGTATTTTCTCCATGAAGGATTTGGTAGTAGTATTCAGACAGAATAGACAATGAACAAACTAATATTTAAGTCAGCATTTACCACATCCAGACTAGTTTAACTGTGATTCTGTTGTCTTGCTTTTGCAACTTAATGAAAGGCCAATAAAAATGATGTGAGAGTTCTCCTAACAGTAGTGGGATTAACCCTATTGGTCTTTAGCTATTATATTTGGCCGTGTCTCAAATGAGATAGCTGTTGGATGAAAGCTCTAATGTCCTGTAGATCATGAATCTCTGATGAAGATCTCTTAGATTTTCTTTTCAATTGAGCTCAGATGTTGTCTTGTTCATGGAGAAGCATTCTGTCACAATAGCTAGCTTTTCTATTTAATTCCTATTGAAGCCTGATGCTAGTTTAGTGATTTGAAACGTCATATTTAGTGAAGGTAAGCACATGGGTAAATGGGTGGTTAGTAGGAAATCTCATTAAGTGGCCATGAATTGTTTGATGATTTGGTATAATCCGTCTCAAATATGACATTGCATCTGGTCTCAAACATTACTCTCAAAGGCCCTTATTTATTCGATGGTCATGTTCCATATTTTACTGAAAGCTGGGAGGTAAAAGAGATTAATGTAAAAGTTGGTGACTATGCGTTTAAGCATGGCTCATAACTTTGAACTGTCAAATGCTTGTGACACTATTCTTTTCTTTTTCCTTTTTTAGTTTATGCATCCTGTTGGGGGACTTTGCTATTTTATATGGGCATTACCATATTGCTATAACTGCAGGCTGATATAAGATCAAGAGAGCACCTCCAAAAGAATAGCTGTGGGAATGGTGGAACATTGCAGTAGCTTGAATTTGGTGAGGACTTGTGTTTTTTTTTTCCTTCACTATTTATTGTCATCACTCTTCTACTGAGAGGTGATCAAATAACCAGAATTGAGTTTGAATAGATGGCAAGTATGAGGGTAAATGGGCATAGGCAATCAAAGTGGATATTCCAGAGCAGGGGTGAGAGCGACAAGACTTATTTGAGGACACTCTATGTACATGCTGCTGCTCTAATTCTTGAGATGCTAATAAGCTCGTAATTCTTGGACAAATTTCAGTTAGAGAAGCCAGAGATAATTTGGAAATATGCTTTCCGCGCACTTTTTTTTCAGCACTTGTATGTGACACTCTGACACTTCTATTTGTCTCAATGGCACCTCTGGCTCAGTGTTGCCCACCAGGATACCGATGTTCTTGCTTCTTCCAGCTATTGGATATACCATAAAGGGATATAAAGAGATAGAATACTCCACTGAGTGAAAATCTTGTTGCATCAGTTCCTAAACTTGGACCTTTTAGATTGAAGGTCGGGGCAGCATTTTGTATTTAAACAAAACCCGAAGGAATTGCAAGTTAACAAAATCTTTGGATAAGATTGATGTGGGTGATTATTTCAACATTACCTTATTGGCTTGTAGTTTACTAATAAATCCCAGGGCCATGGTATTTTGAGTTCGTTAATGTGATAAGAATTGTTTATTTGGGGAAAATCCACGGAGGAATTGACAGTTTTTGGAGAGGAATTTGTAGGCCATAGTCTGCAGGTCTGGATGATGGCAATTTTGAGATGCAATGCTGCACTAATTTTTGTTTTCTTCTTGTTAGTGTTTGATGAGACTAACACTCATGACCATTCGGTTTAGACAATTTTCTCCTATTTGCTACTGCAATATATATATATATATATATATATATATATATATATATATATATATATATATATATATATCAGGGAAATTAACGAAGTCCTATAAAAATTAAATATATAAGCTTTTTCAATTTTTTTTTATATAAAAAATATTAAGAGTAAAAAACTTATATATGGATCTAATTAAATCAATCAATCAAGAAATATATGTGTTAATAAATAATAAAAAAACACTAATTAAAATTAAATATACATCTTCAAAGGTTGAGAGTAGAATGTGATATTTGGTTGTGTTCAATAATTTTGTTTATTAAAAATGTTTTTTTATTTAATAAAATGATTGTATAAATAGACATATATATATATATATAATTGATTGAATCAAAGGAAAAAATATAAAAAAAAATATCTTGTAAGGTTGCATTTATTATAAATACTATCAAAAAAATATTTTTTAAAATAAAGTTCAATTATATAAAATATTAAAAAATATATATGAATTAAAATAATCTCATAAAACATTAAATACAAACCAAATAATTAAAAAACAATTAGTATTTTAAAAAAACTAAATATAAAAAACAAAGAAATAGAGAGAAATTGTATTAATTTAAATATAAATTAAAAATTATTTTAAAAAATAGGTTTGTTTTTTTGAAGGCAAAAAAACAAAACAAAAAAGATAGAGGATAGGCTTGTGCCTGACCGTCTAGCAAGGGCTTGTGCTCAACCCTAATGTTTTTTTTAATGTATTAATGGCATATAACAAGTCGTCCGTCCCATTATTTTTTTAGAAAAAAAAGTCAGATGACACATCATGTGCCCAAATTTCAGTCAGTGTAGTGGCTGAAAAAACTAGTTTTATGTTTGTTTTATTTTAAAACTTATTTTCAATCCAAAACACCTAAAAAAAAGCCTAAATCCCTTGACAAACTCATAAATGACCTTAAAAAACAACAAAAAAAAAAACCACAACTAACCCGAAAACCAAAAAAATTTTCAAGCTCATTTCTGAATTTTTTTAGGCAATTTCAAGGCACAAAAACATCTAAGTGAAACTCCTCTCATCAAATGAAAACCTTTAACACCAAGATCGACTATTTTGATGATCAAAATTGATGTCAGCACCAATTTTCTCTCTCTGGCGCAAAAATATGACGACCTTTTTTTCTCGCTCTTCTCTCAAATCAGGAACTAAGAAATAACAAAAATAAATTTTTATACCAAAATCGAATTGAAAAAACATTGAGAGACCGAATATGTATAGTTTGTAAACTTTTGTGTGAACTTTGAAACCATCACCTATTTATGACGTCTTTTCTACTTTGATCCCTGTCTTTCAATTTTGTTCTTAATCAACAAATTTGATCTAATTGTCCTTCAATTTGATCAAAAAAGGATGCAATTGCGCAAAAAAAAATGTGAAGACCAAATTGAAAAAAAAGCAAAATTTTGAATAGCAAGTTTACAGTAAAATGTGAGAAAGTGAACAATGAACGTGTGCTCAGTATTTTGATCACATCTTTTAGATTTACTTACTAGTTATGTAACCTGCTCTTCGTCGCGGGCCATATGATTTTTTTCAATAAAAAAATTTATATACACAAGCTTTTTTGACATGTATTTGTAGAAAATCAAAAAGTTCATGCATACATGTAATAAAATAAATGGACAACTATATCTGTTAATAAAAAAAAGTCATAAGCAATAACTAAAAATAAAAAACTGGATTCAACGCGTATTTGTAGAAAATCAAAAAGTTCACGCATACATATAATAAAATAAATCGACAACTATATGTGTTAATAAATGAAAAAAAAAGTTATAAGCAATAACTACAAATAAAAAACGGGAAAAATCAAGAGACGAATGTAGATTAAGATATTTCATCTCGCAAGACGAGATATTTACCCGGTTGTGTTTGCTAAATTTTTTATTAAAATAAATGTTTTATTCAATCAATCCTATCTATGACCTAAAAAAATAAAAAATCATTACAAAAATCAAAATCAACCTGAAATAAAAAATTTACCTGAGCTCTAATATGTTTTTTCACAAACTTTAAAGGTAAAAAAAAAAAACATCTAATATGAACTCCCATCATCAATTGAAACCATTTGACATAAAATATCAACCGTTTTGGTGGTCAAAATCGGTGTCAACGATATTTTTCTCTCTCTACCGCTAGAACTTAGTAACCTCTATTTCTCATTTCTCAAATCGAAGACTAAAAAAATAAGAAAAGTAAACTTTTTATACTAAAATTGAATTAAAAAAATATACATGTGCCGAATATGTGTAATGTTTAAAGTACGAGGACTAAATTAAACTCTTTGTGTGAACTTTCAAACCATCATTTATTTATGATGTTTTTTCTACTTTGATCACCTGTATTTCAGTTTTATTCTTATTCAATAAATTTGATCTAATTACTTTTTAATTTGACCTGAAAAAAATACAATCACTCAAAAAAAGTATTTGAGGATCAAATTAAAAGAAAAATTCTGAATAATAGATCCATTATAATAAAATGTGAGAGAATGCATATTTTAAACACCCCTCGCTTTTTAGTTTTTTACTCAATTATATTATTATTGCGATAGAAGTCGTCTTTAACAGGCCTGTGGCTGTTTGATTGACATTCCTGCTACTGCTTCTTTTCAACATAAGAATGCGAGTAATATTTAAAATTGATTTTCAGAAGTGATCTTTCATTTTCAC
>Ga0325405_1004965_pt1 | contig 13531 bp, 9 predicted proteins | sample PopdelMetagenome_21_FD_205663 | JGI IMG/M metagenome (GOLD analysis project Ga0325405, IMG submission 205663) | Populus deltoides microbial communities from Bellville, Georgia, United States - Xylem-Control-R2 | ecosystem: Host-associated > Plants > Phyllosphere > Stem > Wood/Secondary xylem... | reverse complement strand
AAGGATTCGTGTAGCAATAATCATTTGATATTTGGTTCGGAAAAGAGTTTGAATTATTGATCCAACTTGTAGATTATTGAATTAAATCTAATTAATTATTTTTATTAATCAAGATCGTATATGCTTAATCAAAGCATATATTAAAACACAATCATCACATAATCATCAATCAAGATCAAATTATTACGTACGAAGTTTCAATATGATTGGAAAAAAGAAAAAGGGTCAAATCTCAAGTATACCCCCAGGTATTGGGGCAGTATTGATTTTGCTCTCATAAGATCTCTATTCCAATGTTATTTCAAGACAATTTGGATTCCTCAATCTGACCGTTCTATTAAAATTATTTAACAAATAAAAGTTAAATTTATTATGAAAAAACGTCGATTTTTGTCATAAGAAGTATAGTTGAGAAGAGAATCGTTAAAATATAAAAGATAAAAGTGACATAAAAATAGTTTGAGGATAAAATTGAGACTATCTATATAGTTGGAGGGTTGTTCTTAAGGTGTGCAAAACAGGAAAAATATGTAATCTAGTAATGATGAACCGCCTAGAGAAGGATCGAATAATGCGGCGGTGCATGAGGACAAATGCTGATGGTGGAGCAGGTATGCCTTGAAGGCTACAAATTGTGGGTCCCTTGATCAGATCACCAAACTGTTGATTTCGTAGGTAAGCTCCACGTGGCCAGCAGAGATTTGGCTTGACCAGGAAATAGGTCCCCTATTTGATTACCCATACACCTAACCCCAACCTGTCCTCTCTCCTCTTGATATTTTGTAGCTTAAACGATTCGTTTAAGGAATTTTAATTTGTAATTAAAAAGCATGAGTTTTTGTTGTCCAGCTTCATTGACGAGAGTTAGCAATTCAACTCATTTCCCACTTTGACCAATTTAGTTCTTTTCCATTTGTTTTAGAAATTTGCATTCCTTTTGGATTTGTTGCACTTATTCATGCCGATCTTTGGATTATTATCATACAATATTGTATTGTTTTAGTTAGAGATAGGATATCTCATTTAAAAATCATGTTAATTTTCTGAATTACTGAGTTTATTTACTGCAACATCTTAATTAATAGCTTAGTTATAATATCCAGTCTGATCTAACGAGATAACTCAATAACTTTTAGGGTTTTTTTCTAGAAAAATAAAAAATTATATTAATCTGAGATTAACTTCGAACTCGCGAGCAATGACTTGAATCATAAGTATCTATTTATATGTAAGATTTTACAACTATAATTATAATTAATAGTGAAGCAAATGTAGATTTAGTGTAATTTTATTTATCATACATCGTCTCACATAACCATCATAATTATATGAGAGGTGGTTTTACAAAATAATTAAAGTAATGTATCATCTTCTACATGTTTTTTTTAAAGAAAATTAAATATATATGTGAAAAAACAAGTAGTCGTGTGGTCACCACACTATGTAGCTAACAATGACACTGATAATTTTGATATTGAGCTTGAGTGTTGCATAATCATAAAATTAGCAATGGCCTAATGAAATTTATTGTCAACCACTAGGAACTTAGGCAAACGATTTATTTGGTATCCTATTTTTGGAGTTCCTTTGTTTGTTGACAAAAGAAATCAAGAAACCTTAAAGTTGTTCCTTCTCGTGCACCCTAAAATTGAAGATTGAAGATTGAAGATAGACATATGGCATTGATCAAGAGCTTAGCTTCCTTGGAGAGAATCTTGGCATAGACGACCAACGACTCACCACTCACCAAAAGTCACCTATGAGAGTTACATTTATAGCTCCATCTTGTTGGAGCTGGGCAGGTGTAGGTGTGAGAAGTAATGGTGGTAACAAACAACCAACAAAACCATAAGATAAAATAAAAATAAATCACCTTTTTATATATATATATATAAATATGATAGAATTGATAGAGAAGAACCCATTATTCTATGTATATTACATAGATATTATATCTTATTTGAGTTGATACTGAGTCAAATTAAAATAATTTAAGTTAATTATTTTTTTAAAAATCAAAACAATATTATTTTTAATTAGATTTTGTCCAGATTGATGAAATTACAAATCCACTGTGATTTATATCAGATCACATTAAGTATTTCTTTTTATATTTTATGAAATTAGACTTAAATCAATTTTCAAGTAAATAAATTTTAGATTAACTTACCAGATTAAATCAAGTTTTATAACAATAATGTATTAGTATTATAAATGAATAAATGAATGTTAAATATAATGATGTTGATTATTTTAATTATAATTAAATTTTTTTATTTTAGAATGTGAAAATATGTAACTACTCTATGTAAATTATAAATTGAGGCATCATGCTCTAGACAATCCAACAACCTAACCCACCAAGACTCTTTATACATTAAACACCATTTCTCCCCTCCCAAGTATCTCATTGTTAGCATTCTTGCAATTTCTTGATTGCGTCTTGTCACATAAGAAAGAAAGCAAGTCCTTGGTTTCTTTGGTTTTGGTTCTTCTATAGCCACTATGGCTAGAATGCTAGAGCTTGTGTTATCTCTATCAGTTCTTATGTCTATGATTTTCTCATCGACTGCCCAGTCATGTAAGAGCTATGCTCTCTCTAGTAACAAAACCTTTAGGGCGTGCAATGATCTTCCATACTTGAACTCATATCTTCACTGGAACTATGATTCATCATCAAACAAGCTTCAAATTGCTTATAGACACACAGGAATCACTTCCTCTAGATGGGTTGCATGGGCTATCAATCCTACCTCAACTGGCATGGCTGGTTCACAAGCCCTTGTTGCATACCAACAAACTGATGGAACTATGAGGGCTTACACATCACCTATCAGTAGCTACCAAACCTCATTGCAAGAAGGGAAACTTAGTTTTGATGTTTCAGATTTATCAGCTACATTAGCAAATAATGAGATAATCATATTTGCTACCATAGGACTTTCAAACACTAGCACTACTGTTAACCATGTCTGGCAAGATGGTGCAGTTTCTGGTAATGCTACTCAGGTACATGCCACTAGTGGGGCTAATGTCCAATCCATGGGGACCTTAAACCTTCTTTCTGGAGAATCTAGTTCTACTGGAGGGAATGACAGGATTAGGAAGAGAAATGTAAGCCCTAGAATCAGTATTTCATTTTTCATATATGGTTCATTGTTTTCAATTTTGAGTTTAGTTTTGGCTTAATTCTGTTACCATCTGTTCTGTTTTTCACCCTGTTTACGAGTGTTATGAAATCAGACTCTTTGCCCCTCTTTTTTTAATTTTATGAACAAGAACTATTTCTGATTAATACTTGATAAAAATTTCAGATTCATGGGGTGCTAAATGCAGTCAGTTGGGGTATCTTGATGCCAATTGGGGCTTTAATAGCAAGGTATTTGAAGGCATTCAAATCTGCAGACCCTGCATGGTTTTACCTCCATGTTGGTTGCCAATCCATAGCTTATATTGTTGGGGTTGCTGGATGGGGTACTGGTCTAAAACTTGGTAGTGAATCAGCCAGTATTCAATATGATGCTCATAGAACAATTGGCATCATCCTTTTCTGCCTTGGAACCCTTCAGGTAATCAAAAAAACTCTTTTTGTGTCACGTAGTTTTTGAGTGTGTTATACTTGTGCTAGCGAATCAAAACAAAGGCTTGGTTTGGAATGGATTTCAGGTGTTCGCTTTGCTTCTAAGGCCAAAACCTGATCACAAGTACAGATTTTACTGGAACATCTACCACCACTTAGTTGGATACAGTGTTATCATCCTCAGCATCATCAACATATTCAAAGGATTCAGCATTTTGAACCCTGATAAGAAGTGGAAGAATGCATACATTGGTGTGATTGCTGCTTTGTCCTTCAATGCTGTCTGGTTGGAAGGCTATACATGGTATCTTGTGGTGAAAAGGAAAAGGTCAGAGATTGCTGGAAAGATGCCTCATGGCATGAATGGATCAAATGGGGTTAATGGGTTTGGTGCTAGACAGCGCCAAGGGGTGTGAATGAGATGATGGGATATGAGCTGTGGTTTTCTGTTTGTTTTCCCTCTTTATGTTTTGCTTTTCCAGAGTTGGTGCGCCCTTACGTATATTTATGGAGGCCCCATATGAGGATGGAGATTAAATTCATAAGTTATTCTTTCACTGGTTGGTCTTAGGAAGTTCGTGCCTGCGAAAGATCCTTGAGATCTCATGTATCTACTTTTCTGTTTATTTATCATGTAGCCCCCTTTTCCTTTGTTTCCTTGATGGTTTCCTCTCAATTTGCAACGAATTTCTTGATGTCAAACTCCCTTATAAGTTTTCATGGCAAAAGAAAAGAAGATCAAACTGTATTTTTTATATTTGATACCTCCATGTAGGAGAGTTTGGTAAAATGCACAGCCATACTCATACTAACTATATAAATTTTAAATTTTGATCCAACTATTTATCCATCTAAAATAAAATCTTACTAGGAGATTCTTAGAATTCCTGCTTTCTACACGGCCAATTTTTGTATTTATGGGGCTAATTTTTATATTTATCATGAATTATTATTCAGAATTTATTATATTTTTCTAGTTGATTTATGATTTTTTTTCTATTTAGTTTAAAAATCTTTTATTATTTTTCTAATTTTATTAAAATTGTTTTCTCTAATATATAAATAGCATATAATAGCTGTGATACTTTTTATTGGAAAAATATTGAGTAATAAAAATTAGAATTAAAATTAATTGAAACTTTTTCTGCAAAATTCTGTATTTCTGTGTTTGTTGTCTTTCTTGTTTCTTGTTTCCGTCTGCATCATGAACCTTTCAAATAATTCATAAATTCAATCGAGAATTCCCTGTCTGCATTTTGCTGCAGTCAGCTGTGGTCACTTTTTGCCAATTCTGGCTGTAGAGAACTTTGCAGCTACGACGAAAGATGCAAAAATCTTATTTGGAATTCAGTTCTGTTTGGAGGAGAATCAAGCTAACAGGTTCAGGCAACACTGGGAAAGACAGAAAGAAGCAGCTATGGTTCAACAAGGCACGATCCTTGCTCAACGCGAAGTGTAGAAAAACTGGCATATAAACCACACAATCTGTGTAACATGGTGGTCTGCATGATCAACAATGGTAGTTGTCTTCTCAATTAGAGTATACATATAAGTAGGCATTGTTTAGAAACCACAACAAATTGGAAGAATCATTTCCATTATTGATGTTGCCACTCTCTCAGTTTCTTTAAGCCTTAATGACGATATCGACTGAGCTCATCACTAGATACTGTCTATAAGATCAAAGGATACTGAATTGTCTCATTCTGATTGCTGCAAAACCTCAACAAATGCTTCCTTCAAAAGCGGGTTTGAAGCTGCGACTCTTTGAGAAGTGATGTCAAAATCTTTACCAGATCTGTAGCCGAAACAGCAACCATCAAAATATTAGAACACGCATTATATTCTCAACAAAATGTAAGCATATGCTTATATTCTTAATATCTTTGACCTAATCCTTGCCCGGATGACAGAGTTGAGGATGTCACAAGACAACGATTAAATCATGTTGACATTTGATAAACACTGTTGTTTCATGTCCATGCATGGGACTATCCTCTCTATATCCCACACTACCCCCAGCTAAGTAGTGGAAGGGATGAAATATAAATAGCATCACTTACGGGTCATAAACGATTCCTCCAGCTTCTTTGACAATCACAGCACCACCTGCCACATCCCTGAGTTCAAGAGTAGATTATATCAATCATGTATCCAGATGAACTTTTCTTGCATCAATCACAAATACGTACCATGGGCCTCCATATCCGGTTTCGTAAAACAAATCAATTCTTCCACATGCAATTCCGCAAAGATTCAATGCACAGGAGCCAGTCATCCTAAGGGATCTCACCTGATAACAAAGATAATCGGATATGAATTTTAAGAACACCAACACATTATACCAAAGCACATAGCTTCCACAGCATGTTCTGGTCTCACCTTGAAAAGTAGGCTGTTAATTCTGTTCGTAGTGGCATCCACAGTAGACTTGTCACGTTTTGTTCCAGCCTGCTCTTTGAAGAATTTAGTTTGGTCAGTTCTTAACATGATTCCTTATGAAACATAAAGGGGTGGACTTGAAGTAGAAAGGAGTTTTAACCAGATTCCATACAGAGCATAACAGGGGTGAACTTAAAGCACTCCGTTTGCAGGGTATTTGTAAGTGCAACATGGTAAAAACAAAATACATTCACAATGCATAGATCTGCATTTCAAATACAGGGCGTTGGATTTCTAGAGTCTACGAACAATATTTTAATATAAACGAGTAGGGTTAGAATGCCAGAAAAATCAATCCAGGGTTAAAACAAGCTACCCTTACTCAGCACTTAACATTTCTGACACTATCTGGAGTTAAAACTGAAATCGATTGTGCCCAAGGCAACTTTAACACCCTTCAGAAACCGATCCAATAAGAAATCAATTAGTAGGATAGAATTGTACCAAAAAAATATGAGACAGTAGGGCACCAATTCATCTCAGGTTTCAAAACTGATTCCCGGTTATCAATTCAGTTTAAGCTATCTAACACCTTTAGGCTCGTTGTAATCATTAATTTATTAAAAAAATCATGACAAGTTTGCTTCATGTTTACAAGCACTTCTCAGTTACCCTTATAGCAACTTTGGGCAGATAAAGATGATGCTGAAAAGCATACCTCTGTTGCAAGAAGAGATTTCACAAGCTCACTTTGAGATGATACTGCAATCGAAACACAAGTAGGCAGTTGCTTAAGTGTCATGGAAAGATTAGCATGCAAAAGTACCAAAATATGGAAACTGACAATAGTCAACTCAGAGACACACCTTTTATGGATTTTCCATTCAGAAATGCACCTTTTCCATGGACACCTGTAAAAAGCTGCATTTATAAATCCAAAATCTTTTAGCAAATTACTAGAGCACATTTCAAATTCTATAAAATTTTGACAGGACATTCTTATAGTAACTTTGATGTTAAGTGGGACAATATACGACCACATATCTGAAGTGAAAGCAAGAAGTGTTCAAGAAGGCAGACAAAAGTTTGATGGATTAACTGCTTAGATATAGCTAGATACTTGTTTTCCCGATATTTAAATATTGACAGACTCAACATCATAAAGCAGACATTTATCTGAGTAGAGGACCATGAAGCCGAAAACTAGTGGTCACTGGTCAGTGTTCATTTTGCGAGGAAAGATGCACTAACATCCAGCATACATGTAGAAAATCACCAGGCTATATGAAAGGAGGTAAACTCTGCATGTTCTACATAAAATTTTAATCATTTGAAGTTCCAAGTAATATCTGGCCACCTAAAACTAACATGCGATTTATAAAATCTCACCTCATCCATTATTGGGTTGTAAACAACACCTACTGTAGGAACTTTTCCAATTGTAAGACCAATAGAAATGCACACGAAGGGAAACCTACATCCAAACATGTTGCGACAAATTGAAGTGACGTTACATGTATAAAAAACAAGAGGAAATTGCCTTCACCAAACAATGTTAAAAAAAATTGCATTTACCCATGGACAAAGTTGGTTGTTCCATCAAGAGGATCAACTATCCATGTCGGTTCATCAGTCAGTTCTGTAATACCACAGGCAGCAGTAGTTTCTTCCCCAATGAACTAAGAAAACCAGCAAAAGAGAATTTTCAAGAGAATAACAGTGGCACTTTTTAGGAGACAATATTCCCCTTACAGATCAATAATGCTCAAATTCATCACCTACAAAGTAGAAAATACTAAAGTAAGTTGTTAACCTTATGTGAGGGGTGCTGCTGTTTGAGATAATTAAAAATAAGATCCTCACAAGCCTTGTCAGTCTCAGTAACTAAATCCACCTGCAATTGAGAAATAAAATAAACAATTGTCAGTAATTACACGCATATAGTCAAGTGTGTTTAGCCACAGCACTTTTATCTAGGCTAAATTAACACAAATGGGTTAGCAACTTATAATTTTTTAATTTTCTCCTCTGCTCCACAGTTATGATGATACAGTCCAAAGGAAACATGCTAGCATTACAAAATAGCAAAAGCACTTTCAATTTTGTTACAAACTCGATGAACTCAACGCGAAGATCAAAACTTTGTTTCCAGCAGCTTTACGAACAAGGATTTTAGCACCTCATGCACGATGAATTCAATTACCGTTAGCTTTACAGACGTTGATGCTAAATTCAATTGCCATTTTAAAGCTCCTCCGGCATGTTAAATTCAATTCCCAGTTTTGTTACAAAACAAGATCACCTCAATGCCAAGATTAAAACTGTATTTCCATTAGCTTTACAAACTGGGATCTTAAAGCTCCCCCTTGCATTCTAAATTCAATTTCCAATCAGATATAATCAATAACTGATCTGAATTCAAGATTATTTAGCAGCATTTGATCAACAATTCTCCTTTCTTTAGGGGAAAAAATTTGCTAAGCACTACACATGCTCTACATTCAAGATCACATGATGCAACAAGAATGTCCAAGATAAGACTACCTTGATTAACGACCAACAAGAAAAAGAGATATAAAAAGAACCCAAGAAAAGCAAATATGGGTACCAGGCCTTTATGCTCCACATGCTTGGTCTGGTAGAATCCTTCACGGATTATCTACAAAGCACACAAGAAATGGAAAATGAGACTAAATTTGAGACCCCAAAAAAAGGAAAAACAAAATCTAAAATTTATAACTCGCCTCTCCAGCTCTCTTTGCTGCCTCAACAGCAGTCTGCAAGAACTCTGAAAGAGAATCTAAAACATCCAAAATAAAAAACAACATGCAAAAATCATCAAGATCCCATACTGAAAATGTGCCAAAAAATCAAAAACAAAAAGAGAAAGAATGCAATAAAAAAACTTGATGGGGTCCTACCATTCTGTGCCATGTTTTAAAATCTGTATGTAGAAAGAAGAGAGTGACAGAGGGAAGTAGATTGCGGAGGAGGTGATGGTGATGAAAGGCTCTGTGCCTTGAGTTTTTTTACGTCTAAAAGGAAGCAGCAGGCAAACCACAAAATGGACCGTTTGATTTCTGTTTTTTTCTCTCTTTAAACATATACATATATATGCTGAAGAATCTGCCTTTTCACTCGGTCTGTGTACTTCTTGCATCAAATTCCTGGTGAAAAAGAAAGTCCTTTAATGTGCCTTTTGAGTCCTTTTAACCCTTTTTTTTGGCTACTCTTCCCCTACGTCATATTGTTACTCTTGAGTTTTCCTATGAAATTACAGAAAATATTAACATCCAAATGATGGGGAAAGAGATTTGCTCAATTTTGAATGATGGAGGGCATCATTGGTGAGCCTAGGAAGAGAGGGACCAAATTGAAACCTCCCTAATAACTGGGGGTATATTTGTAGTTTTCCTAGAACAAAAATACCTAAAATCTTACATTTCTTTTTTTTTTTAAATAAAAAAACCCAGCATCAAACTCAGTGATTGCTGATGAGAGCATTAAAATCAGATACGGTGAGAATACGAAATGAATATGATGGAAAGTAAATTCGGATGATAAAGGCATCTCCTTTTTATGGCAATAAAAACATAGTTACAGTAACGAATCGAGGATCAACTTAGTTGAAGGTTAATGTTACCAGTTGGATGGATTAATCTATATTAATATATAAAATTTGAAATAACATTATTTATTTTATTAAAAAAATAGGTTTTTCCGGCGATTTAACTCGGATTACGAGGTCAGCCTATATACTGAACAGGATCTTAGAAGTAGGATAAAAAGTGATCGCAGCAGAGAACATTCTGGTTTTGGAATTGAAGTAGATGCTTGGAATATGCTGGTGCATACATTCATTCACTCGTGACTCACGCATGGAAACCTCATCTTTAATAATAAAGAAAACGACTCCTTTCCTGGCAAGAAGAAAAGAATTTTGGTGTGAATTCTCTATCCTTTGGCCCACCAAACGAAGCTTCCTATCATATCCTCCTCAGTAGGTTCTGCTGAGGAATGTCCTTTGATACTATGTATATGGTCACATGGTGTCATGGAGGACCCCTAATGGCGGTGGGAATTTAGTAACATGCGACTGCTGCCTGCTCTCCTCACTTGAGACTTGGTTCAGACTCCTACCGTTGACAAGAGTTATAGCGACTTTACGTCCTCACTCCCTCCAACAAGGACTCGTAACTTGTACATAAGAAGTCTGTGTACATATGGAGAGGGAGACCTATATGGCTTCAAGTAGGTTACCATGGGGAATGAACATATGGTGAAGCTGAATAATGACGGCTTCCAATAGAGGACATGGTTCACAAAAACATGAACATGCTCTCTAACAGGGTTCATAAAAGCCAAGTATTGGATTGAACTCGATTCATGTCTCTTTATTTCTCTCTTCCTTTCAAATACATGTAATTTTACCACAGATCGATGGATACTGATATTGTCATCAGGTTTGGGCTATGAGAGCTACAATTTATGTAAAATGATTACAATAAACAACCAAGCTCATTCATGACTACTCTCTAGGCTCAAGGGCAGCTATTTCTCTAACAACTTGAGCTTTGTCTGCCTCAAATTGTTCATCCTCTGCAAAAGAATACACCAGTGAATGTCAATACAGCATCAAAGACATTAAATGTCACTAGAGATGTATTTCTTTTATACCTTTGTCTATCTTGAAATCAGCAAACAAACGAAGAAGCTTGCTCCTATTTGCAACAAGTATGTTGACGATGTCAGGAGGTTTATTTTGATTTGCAGCAAAGAGCTGGAGGAAGGGGGAAAACAATAAGAGAGGTAGAAAATAAGGCACGTTAAGTTAAAGAACCAAAGAAAAAACTCAATTTCTTTCTTTAAGCTATACCTTGAAAACATGAAATGCTTCTATCTGGATGCTCTTACTTGATTCCTGCTAAGGAGGATTCATCACATAAAAGTTGAAGTCCAATTATGTATGAGATTGATGTTCTAACAATCTATTTAGTGGCCATCACATATGCCATAATGGTACATCAATAGTTTCCTAAAAATATGACAAAGCATGAAAACAAGCAATCTCAAAGTAGTCATACCCTGAGAAGATTCATGAGAATCCTCAAGTTATCCCTTGAGCTCACATATCGTGTCATCACAACTGCATTAGAACGATCCAATAATATATCTCCCAACAGCTGTCACAATTAAAGAAGCCTTTTTAATAAATAGCACAATTACCAATAGCAATAACAAAGCACATTTTAATGAAAGCATTTTCCTAGGTTCAGATGCCTAGAGAATTGCTTCATTGAATGTTCTAATGATATATGAGCGGCATATCGTAAGTTTCCCTACCTTGACAGCTTGTCGTCTTGTAATGTAATTGGTGGATTCTAGCAGCTTCGAATTAAATTCAGCAAAAAACTGAAGTCCATACAAAGTTAGACAATGTCAAGCTCTGACCAACATTTAGCAAGCATGGCCACAACAGGAAATAAAGACACATTTAGAATGTTGCAATTCATGTTTTTGTCATAGATATGTAGCTACCAACATGCAGTTTTAAAAAAGCAAAGAAGAATGCTATAAAAATGAAGAGATAAAGCTGCTCAATTCATCAGAGAGTCAAGTAATAGATTCTACTTTATATGCCCCATCATTGCAGAGCCACAATATTTGATATTAATGCATTACCAGAAAAATAAATTTGCAAACCATGTTTCTCTAATCTCACCCAAAGGTTTTCCGGCTAACACTTTTGTTGGCCTTCAAATTCTTTGAAAAAACTATAGAGGATCAGGTATGCCCCATTATACAGTGTCAGTGCGTGCATAACTGAGGCAATATATGCGCGCATATGTATCTATCGGTATATAGGATTTGAATTTGGGTGTTCAAAAAAACCATTAGAGCTCAAAACCTTTACATTGCTTTTATAGAATTTTGGTTTAGATTCTACTTTATGTCTTCTTCATTGCACAGTCACGATATTGTGTTATTAATGCATCACCAGATAATTAAATCTGAACATCATCTTTCTCTAATCTCAGCCACAAGTTTTCTCACCAAAATACTCGTCTGCCTACAAATTCTTTAGAAAACAAGAGGTTTGGGCATGCCTATCATCCACCTTGTGTGTGTGGGCTGACCTAAGGCATACATAGCAGAAACAAGTATAAACCTGTACAAGTATGCATCTAAACATAAGTGACAGCAGAACTCACCCAATCATAGTTCTTAGAAAGAAATTCAGCTACTGTAGATTTATGTCTTGTCAATAGTTCCTGCAACAAAACAATATAAAAGTCTCAGATTCACACTTCAACTAATAGCAAATACAAGGCCGAAACATAAAAACTTCATAAACATGCAATGAAGACAAATAAAATTTCCTGGATAATAATCTGCCAGAGCATTTAAATTGAAATTTGGGGAATCAAGGGTTGTCAGCAGTTGCAAAAGCTGAATATACTTAACCATTTGATAATAGCTGTGCAAAGATGCAGTACAGTATTGAGCATGTCCACCACAGTTGCATTACAGTACAGAAGATATTCTTGCCAAATCTCTAATGCAACGAGCAGAGTTTTGAAAGTCATTTGGAATTAACATTTAACAGTGGATGATATGTATACCCACAAAAAGATTGCATTTTATGGAAAAATCAAACTGCATAAGAGAGAAAGAGGAAAGAGGGATGAGAAAATGATTTGTTGTTAATATCTTTTTCAATCATGCTTAACCTTGAAAGTTGCAGCAGCATCTGCAGAAATGTCAAAATATGGAAGTTGTATATAATCAAAGAATTTCTTGACATTTGGTGATTCCAGGACATATCTGCAGTCAAACCCGACAAATGAGTGTACAAAACATTGGCAGCAAACCATAAAAAAAAAACAATAAATAAATAAATTATGGAAGCTGATAGTTGAGAAAAGCAATCCCGAAACAAAAAAAATAAAAAATGAAAGTGATTGTTCTAGATATTGACTTCACATCACACTTTGACATGTTTATGTAAAGATAAATGGAGCACATATTTTAGTATAATTAAAAGTCTGAACATAAATTTTTTTCAGGATTTTTAAGGAAAAGATTACTCTCCTAATCAGAGACAATATTGATAGTCTGATATAAATTAAACCACATAGTTGATTTTGCTCACCTGGCAACAGTCTGATGACGTATGCACTCCCTCAACATTACACCATAGTGCAAAGCCATATCTGTGTTTTCATAACTAAAGAAGCAAGATACTGTAATTAGAAGATCCCAAGAAGTATAGTTCACATGACAAAACCATTTAAAAATTCTGTAAACAGCCATCCTCTTACATTATAGAAATGTAAAAAAAAAAAAAAGAACAGCTGGATACAACTTCCAGACATCCGAGAAGAAGAAAGGCATCACTTGTGAAACAGATCACTAATGGCATCTTGAAACAGAGAATGGACAGTCAACAAAATATATATGTGATAATTAAGGTACAAAAAGTTATCCCACAAGATGTCAGAAACGATGCAGCAAACAAAAAATTTAACCCATTAATCATCTTGAAAATATTAGATAACCTATTGAATG
>Ga0325405_1004961_pt1 | contig 13537 bp, 5 predicted proteins | sample PopdelMetagenome_21_FD_205663 | JGI IMG/M metagenome (GOLD analysis project Ga0325405, IMG submission 205663) | Populus deltoides microbial communities from Bellville, Georgia, United States - Xylem-Control-R2 | ecosystem: Host-associated > Plants > Phyllosphere > Stem > Wood/Secondary xylem... | reverse complement strand
ACACACACACAAAGTGCGACAAACAAGAAGTTTTATTAATCTAAATTGCATAACCTTTCATGTTTGGTTATGCCTTTATTTATACTAACTCTAAACTTAAAGAAACCCTAATGGCTCCTTAGGTGAACTTATATGAAGCCCATTTACAATTGACCCAAATAAATAATAATAACCCAAAGATTAAGAAAAAAATAATAAAAATCCAAAAATTACCATCCTAAATATGCTATAATTAGATTTGTCATCATAAGAAGTCCCAAATAAACTAGGAGAAATTTGATTTTGAAAATTTATGTTGCTGTCCCCCTTCGATGTCCTTAATTAGCTTGAATTTTCTTGTTTAACTTGGACAACTAAGAAAACAAATTTCATCATTTGTTGTTGATTTAATTACTTTCCTTCCTAGGTTAGGAAAAACATTAAATAATCCTCCCTTTTTTAGGAACAAGATCTGGCCAACTTCCTACTTAATTAGGAGAATTAATTGTTGACTTTCTATCATTGTTTGATTAGGAAAAAACAAGCCTAACAAGGCCGGTATGGGGTCGGACACATCAGCCCTTTGTTCCATACGAATTCGGCTTTTCTTAGACCTGAATTAGATGAATTATAGGCTATCCTTCATGCTCCTTAAATTTCCCAAGCCCCTCTAGGTCCATTTTGATCCATATGTTCTGAACAAGCCCATTCAATGCTTCTTTAAGCTTCTTTGCCCTAGCTCTTGTAATTGACCCAATTGGCACCTCCAATGGGTCGTTGGCATAATTACACTTGGTGTTGGGCTGATCCTCATCAACTATTATCTTCATGAAGGTCTTTCTTTTCTATTTTCTTCTGAGATGGCCGAAGCCTATGTCATTTCCCTACCAAACATACTTTGTGTTCTTCATGTGATATCATCAAATTCTCATCTATTATAACACGGCATAAGGTGTTCTATGCATTTCAATTTACGAAGTTCTACTAAACATATTCAAGAATCATATTCATTTCAATAATCTCATCAAATTCATCACAATGTTGTTAAGTAGCATACAATTAAATTCAAAAATGCATATTTTTCAAGGATTCTCTTATTTAAGTTTTCATGGGGACGAAACATGGGGCATTAACATCAAGTGTTCATTTTATCATTCTCAATCATATCATTCTAAATCATAAAATACAAGCTAATAACTATTTTCACATTATACATGAGTTCAATTTCTACCATTTAGTTTATTTATCTAAAGATGTTCATCACATAAAGAACTTCCTTCATTGTTTTTCCTCTTGGTCAAAACACAACAATTTTTCTCCCTTATAGTTTACTCATGTAAATTATCACTTCCATTATAAACTGGTTTATGTTATCATGCATTAATCATATAACAATCTTCTAAGTTCATAATCAAACAAGTTCTACAACTTATGATGCAAAAAAAAGGTATTAGCATTTGTTAAAATTCTATTTCAGCCTAAGCATTTTATCCTAAGTGCTTGTTAAGATCACAATTAAGACATTGTATCATCCCATTCCATCCTTCTTTCATCTCTTTAACAGGTCGATTTTAGCTAGGGTTCATTCTTCAACATATATCAATTTCTTTTGTTATAGAATCTGAAATTATACTCTTCTCATCTCAATTTTTCAATCTTTTCATTTAATTTTTACAATTAAGGGTGCAAGAATTGTAGGTCATCTTACTTGGGGTTTCCTTCTCATTTTGCCTCATAATCTCAAAACAACAAATATGAGAGTAAGGTTACCCTTGCCACATGATTTTAGACAGGATTTGGGGGATTTTTTGTGGTTTTCTTCTTCTTCCTCTTGGTTTTCTCCCCCTTATTCCCTACTATTCTAGCTAGCCCTCTATCCCCTTCCTCTCTTCAATGTTGTTGGTTTCTTTTTACTCTTCAGCTCAAATTCATGGAAGGTGACATGCAAGGGTAGTTTGGATGAAAATTTTGCAAGAAAGGGGCCACTGCTAGGGTTGTCCTGCCGGGTTATGAGGGAGAGGAAAAATCACCTCTTTTTCCTCTTAATGTCTTTATACCCCCTTTTAAATGAGGGTATGTTGTGTTTGGATGTTGGATACTCTTATCGTAGTATCTTTTAGGTTATTCTTTGATCGGTTCCCTCATGTTTCCTCCCAGTATTGATTGGTTTAATTCCTTTTTTTTTTTAACAAGGTTTTACATGTTTTGAATAAATTCATGATGATGATTTTCATTTCATATTCAATTATGCTTCTTTATTTTAACTAAACTGGTTGAAATATTTATGGTTATTTATGGTGGTCATGCTTGGTGAAATAATTAATTTATTGTGGGTTAATATAAATTGGGTAATGAAAGGACACAATTCAAAAATATAATTATTTCAAATGTCACCTCATAATCTGAAAAGTGAGGATCGGGCATCATTATCAAGCCTAGATCTCAAATCATTATGTTAGGAATTTTTACCTTTAAATAAATACAAGTATTTAGTTTAGGTGAAATATTAACATGTCTGCATTATAGGTAGTTTTATAGTAAAATCAAACAACAATGCAACTTATCTTATGTAAAATGTTTTAGGGTGATTGTTATCTTCTCTTTAGCATAACTAGCCCCTCACTAAAAAATCTTTGTAGACTAGCTAAGGTTTCAAGTAACCATAAAACTAGGTGGCGATTCTTTTTCTTATTTTTACCACATTTCACATGATCAGATCATCGAGATGTTCCCCATGATAGAATGATGACTCCATTAGGGATTATTAGGGCTAAGCTTTGTTTGTTTGATTTTTAAAATAATATGCTTGATGTGCTTTATACATATTTCATGCTTGTTTGCCTAAACTAAATAATATGTGTTTATTATTTGTTATTGCATGATTTAAGTCTTCGTTAGTAATTTTACTTATATGATTCTTTCTTTTTTTAATCAAATGATTATTTCTTGATTGCATCTTATACATCAGTCTATTTATATCTTTATGGAATGGATATGGAGCAATGCACACACGTTATATGACACGGTTACACCCCAAACTAGCACAAATGAAATCTCAGACTCTTGTCAAAAGTCTACATGGCCACGATTAGTAGCTGATGAGATTCTCCCTGGTCTATACTCTTTGTATATTGTAGGCCTCAAGTCAACCTTTTTTTAAGGTTTGATTACCTGATGATAAGGGATCCTTTTGAGACCAATAGTTTAGTCAACCTACCTTTGCATGTAATGAATATAACCTTCCCCTATGATTTCTCCTTGTAATGTCATTGGGTAAGCATAATGTGCATGAGATTTCAAGACAATCAAGATAAAAGACATATACTCGAGAACAATTCTAATGGGAGCCTAAAAGAATCCTTTTAACAAGCAAATCAACTGAGAATGGATGATGATTTAGTAAGCCACAAAATGCTTGGCAAAGGAAGCTAATGAGTATAGCAATTTTAACTTTCTGGATAAGGTTATTAAAACTTTATTTGCTTGGATTTATTTTTAATGTATCTTGGGTTTATATTATATTTTTTAATAAAGCATATCTTTAGTTTAATTGTTTTTTTTTAAAATAAACATATGTTTATTGAAAGTAATATTTGGCATAAATTCATTAATCAAATTCTAAAATATATCATGCAAATGCTAAGGGGCAATATTTCTTTGAACCTTGAAATCTCTCTTTTTAATCAAGACAAATCTTAGAAGATAAAGTCCAACTTATCTCACCTTTTTTAATCCTAAGATTATCGTTTTCACCCCCAACAAACCTTAAAAAGAAAATCTTGCTTACAACAACCTCAAAAAAGATCTAACTGATTTAATGACATAATTAATGATGAATAGAGCACATTTAGATCATGATCCCTCTATTTAGTATCTACGTTTCTAAACAAGGCAAAGATTTATGAACATTAGTATATTTAAATTTGAGATTAAGAAAGACTATTTTTTATATATCTTTTATAAATAAAAATATTATCGTCCCTTTTTGAGACTTCAATATTTTTTTAGATAATAATCAAGATAAAGATCACCTCCCATACTAGGGGTATATTTGAAAGTTTTTGAACAATCGATGAAATCCTCCATGTTGTTACCCATTTTTGACCTTATAAAAAATCAAGAAAAAAAGAGAAAAAAAACTAAAAAAAGAAAATCCAAAATCCAAGAGGATATACATGAAGAAAGCCTATAAGATTTTCCAAGTTGGTGATGAAGGATCAAAATAACAAGTGAAAAAGTTGAATGACCAGAATGTACAAGATTGACAAAATTGATGACCCAATTCTAATTGACAAAAGATCCATTTAGTGAAAATATTTTTATTTGGGGTAAAGAAACACAAATTTAGATGAGTAATGACTCAATGAGGGTTTTGAAAGGCTTAATCAATTTTATTGAGGGCTTGATTGCAATGAAAATAATGTTTTAAAGTCAATTCGGGTGTTAATTGGAATAAATTGAAGTTTGGGGACTGAAACTGGACTTTGAAAATCTAATTGGTCAAATCAAGAGCTTAATTGTGAAAAATATCAAAGTTTGATAGCCAATTAGGGGTTTGATTGAAAAAATTCAAAACCAAGGACTAAATAGTAAAAAGTGCGAGATTTCAAGGGCTGAAATTGACTAAATCAAGGGTCAAATTGAAAAAAAATTGACAGTTTGATGGTCAATTAAGGGTTTAAATACACAAATCAGAAAACAAGGACAAGGATGAAAATATCGCTAAATTCTAGGGCTGATGATTGAGTTTGGCAGGGGTGAAATTGCATTAAATTAAGAGTTTAAGAGGCAATTATACAGGTGCAATTAAAAGCAATTGGAAAACCTGAGACTATAATGAAATCTATCAGATTCTAAATTAAAAATCCTAGTTTCTAGAGATTTAACCTAGACGACACTTCATTTACTCATTGTTCATCTCCTTCATAAGAAATTTTGGATGATCAGGTTGACATCTTTCAAGAGCTCGCTGTGGAGTTTTAGACCTCTAAATGACATGAGATTTTTTGCAAATGGAAAAAGAACACCCCCTTTACAAACCCATTTCCATGAAATTGAACGTTTACATCCTAATTCTTCCATAGAAGTTTACATCTTGTCTTTGATCAGCCATCATTACAATTTTAAATTATAGGCTGATCATGTTGACATCTTTGGATAAATGAATGTGAAGCCACATAACTCTAAATTAAGAAAGGTTGGATCCAAACGAAAGGTATACACCTCATCTAACAACTTTAGGTGGTTTCTGATGATGTTTACATTAGAGTTGCTCCGACGAAGTCTTGAATGTGGTCAACCAAGCCATATACTTCTTTTTCTGTTTTTTTATATGTTTACACTTAAAGCTTCTCAAAGGGTTCTTATCAATGACTTTAAAACCTCCATTTCAAGATCAAAAGGCTAAAAATAACTCCTTACCCTCCAAGTCTAGCAAAACCACCAAGTACTCCTAAAACCAAAACCACCATTGCAAAACCAGCCTAGTATAAAAGCTTCTAGCACTTTTATCCAAAACTCTCTTATTTTGATTAAAAGGTTGAGCTTTGATCAATCTTTAAGGGAATCCATAAAAAAAAAACCTGAAAAAACCCTATAAATACCCTTGGAAATCAAAGGAAAAAAAAGGAAAAAACAAAGAGAAAAACCATGAGTAACTACCTTCTGGAAAGACCCTACTGTGAAGGTTCAAAAGCCTAACATAGAAGATCAAGCAAGCATTGGAAATAATAAAAAGTAAGAGGGAAAGAAAGAAGAAAAGAGAAAGGAATTAGCAGTCTATAGCCAGCAAGCTTGGAGAAGGTATGACCATTTGAAAACTCATGGGTAAAGTCCATATAGCCTACCCATTCATGATTCTTTTTCAATGATTGATGATATTTTTGAATCTTGTTAGCATTATTTTGTGTATTAGCATTTATATAGATTGATGAATGAAAATATTGTTTTATTTGCTTAATGTTGCTTTGAGTTAGTTGTTATTGTTTGCTGTATGTTTAGTTTTCAAAACTTATGCTAATTTAACAAAAGCACATCAACTCATTATTGAACCTGTTCTAAGGTTAAAAATGCCATGCTAGGCCTACGTTAGTCCATAAGAACTTGCAAACAAATGAACCAAATTATTAAAGCCCAAGCTTAAATAAAACATGATGATAACTTGATTAAAACTTATCAATGTTGTTTTTCATTCTTTGAGTTTTTGAAAATAAATATTTACATACACATATATACATAAAAATTAAAAGACATGGTGTTACAAAACATAAATAACATCAACGCGAAGCAAAAAAAATGAAATAAAATAAAAATGCATGGATGAATAACGACCATGTATTAATAATAAGATGTGTATTAATTACATTTGTGAATAGTAAATCCTGCATAACTTTTGGTGAAAAAAAAGAAATAAGAATGAAGATGGATCAAGTTTGTCTTGGGGATGGTTCCAGATAAGGAATGAGCTGATGTGGTGGCAAAGATGGTGGTGTGTTGACGGTGAACGAGTTTTTGGGTGGTTTTTCTCAAGTTCGTTTGGTTTATTTCCTTATCTTCAATTTATGCTTATTGTAATATTCTTTTTTCTTCCATTTCCTCTCTCTCTTCTCTTCATCTTTCCTCTCTCTAGCTTAGTGGTTCAAACTAACCCTATTTCCAACCCATAAAATTCTTCCTTTTCTTCTCTCTCTCTAGTTTTTCTTTCTTTTTTCTTCTCTCTTCTTTTTTTTCTTCTCTACTAGATCCTGGTTCAAAAGACTCTCACTCATATCAGCTTAAACTCTTATCTTGTTCTCTCTCTTTCTTGACATTTTCTCTCTCTAAGTTGGATCCCATTGTTTATTACTTTGCCCCTCTATTTATAAGTAATGATGAAGCTCTTGGAACCTTTCTTGGTGGAATTATCATGGCCACTAGTTCTATTGAGTTAATCTCAACCCTTCACTATGGTTGTACATTTCAACCAAACATACTTGTGTTGGCCTTTTTGCACCAATTTTACAGTGGCTTCAAAGAGTTAGAACATGTATTTTTTTTGTTATGAATGTAATACACATGCATGAGAGAGTAATGTTATGTTGTTTAGCATTTTTAAGAGGCATGTGAGAGAGAAACAAATAGTTAAAGTATCGTAAAAACCATGTAAGAATGAAAAAAAAGAAAAAAGTTGTAGGGCCATGTAGTGGGGAAGAAGGATTGTTTTAAACTAACACTAAAAACCAAATCATTTTGTTTTTTTTTTTATTAGGCCAAAAAGATCCATTTCATTTAAAAGTGAAATATGCCATTTCACTTCAATGAAATAAAGTCATTTTGCCTTTTATTTTCCAAAAAGATCCTTTAATTTTATCACAGTTTTGAATTTGGTCCATGGATTTTTTTTCTATCTTTGGTCATTTTCAACCTTTTTTCTCAATATTTATTTCAATTTTAACCCTAATTGCATTGAAATGGTCCCCTAATTTCTTTGCTGACAATCCCCTTTTTGTTTCTTGTATGTTAAGAAACAATCTGTTAAAGCTTTGCAAACATTGATCAATAACCAAATAAATGTTAGTGTTGAAAAATTAAATGAACAAGTTATTTGGTTATGAAGGGAAAACTCTTTAAAGAACTTTTCAAAAGATAAAAAAATCCTCTAAGACAACCAAACCCAAAACAGATAACTTTCACTAGTTTAAAAGATTACAAGAGGAGTATATTTGACTACAAATCCTTTATATCTATATTACCTCACATGTCAAGAAAAACACTTTATTTTTCTTTCTACCATAGCAGCTTGTTAAAACACCTAATCTTCAAATTGTTATCATCCTAACTGGAACATCCAGTTGCTAATACTTAACACATGAACTCCCCTTAAGAGATTGCAAGCTCTCTGGCTCTTTAACGAATAATTATCGTTGAGAATTTTCTTCACGCTCCACTCGTGTATTAAGATTATATGCTACGAAACTCTATATAACTCTTTAGCTGGTTAGACACTTTTGTTTCGCTCCAAGTGCTGCTTTACACAATGCTACTCTCGCTAGTTATTGTTTCTTATTGTCTTTCCTTAAATATACATTCATGTGATAAGGATAACAACTTTTAATAAACATTGCCTTTTAACTTCCTAGCCTACTATGTTTTTAACAGACTGCTAATCGTGTTTCACAAAAATACTTCTTTGACAATTATCTTTGAATAACTTGTATTGATATTTTTTTGATAAAACTTATTTGAACTTCCTATATAATTTATCCAAACAAACTAGATAATTTCAGAAATAATTACACTATATCCTATAAGATAAACTACTAATTGTTTGTCTAATTTTAATAAACTAACATCTTCATCAACGCAAATAATCTTTCACTAATCAATGCCAATCTTTTTTACATTTACAATCTACTCCTTTGGTTGATTTATGATAAAACATAATAAGAATGCATTGTCATGCAAGTAGTTCAAATAGTTTAATCATAAACAAATACTTCATTAAGGTATTTCTACAAGCACAATTGAAACAATATTTGTAACATGAGAACAATTAATAATATTTACGCTATAGCATCCTATCAGTTCCTAACATGTTTCATGCAAACAATTCATAACCTATCAAAAAAAAAAAAAACTTCATCCAACATTTTACATCGTGATAATTAATAATTTATTAAAAAACTACTATGCATTAGATATTGTTATGCAACTATATTCATTAAGTTTAAAGTGCATCAAGTATTCAGCATGGTCATCAATGAGTAAAAAACATCAGGTCACCTTTGATTTGTATAAACTCGTTCCATTCAACCATCGATAAATGCAACACCTGCACCATAGTCCATACACAACTAGATGCACACCATAATCCATAACTGATTTTTCAGCAACTCACGAGGTGAGTTTTCTCCCTTTATCACATATTTCATTCATTTATTACACATTCATTGTTAGTTTGTTATATTCATACACTTTTGAAGTACATTTATCACGTCTAATTCATTTAAAGACCATCATAGATTTTCATAGATAAATAAGAGGGTGACCAATGCCTCGCAATGAGGTTTAAAGGAAGAGATATGACCCATTTTTTATTATCTGAGATGTAACTTGGTCTTGGTGTTATTTATTTATGAATTAGTGTGTTAGTAACTTATGAAACTAATTGATATTTAGAGTTTCAGGATGTTTATTCTTGAAAACATAAACATGTTAATTATTGCATCAATTTTAATTTTTATATAAAAACTATATTTCTTTTACTACAAATTTGAATTTGAAAATTTTATGGTGTCCTTTTTATTTGTTGATTTCATGTTAAATCGAGTTTTTTTATATCAAGTTATTTGAATCCAAATTTGTGAATGATATTATTGCTATGTTAGTCTTTGTGAAAAGGCAGCGATTATGGTATTTAGATTTAAGTTCTAACTCCTATGCTTGATATTATATTGACTTTTTTTATTTCATATTGAAATCACATTTTAAAGTTGAAGATTTCAAATTCAAGATTATGAGTTTATTTCGGTTTTATTTTAAAGATTTTTGAAATTAGCTTTTACATTTAAGTTTTTAATTCAAAACTTATGTGTTGGTTTGCCTTACTACTAAATTAAATGTGTTTTTGCCAATAAAATTTGGTTTCTCCTAGAAACTGAAAAACAGGTTCGATCATGATTTCAGTTTTTGTTTACTATTTGGATCAATTGAACTTTCTTTTCAATGCAAAATTTCCTTTTAAAAATTTTTGGTTGAATATTATTCATTTAACAATATATATAATTTTTGTGGCATGCATTTGCTTGACAAAATTCTGCATGTTTTTATTTTTCTTTGGATTTTTTTTTGTTTTATTGATGTCAAGTATTTTGTAGGTTTTTTTTTAAGTTTTTAAAATATTTAAAATTTTAATGTTGCTTGTCGTTTTTTTAATTAGCTAAAAAATTTTATTTTTTAGTTCGTTAATAAAATTTTATGATATGAGAATCTATTTTTTTTTTTTTAATGAGTGAATTTGATCCGGGTTAATTAAAGCCCCATATGACTATCAATTATGAATTGGATCTTCAAGCCCATTTGAATTTAATAAAATAAAATAGGCTCTAGCCTAGTTTGTTATCCATCAAGATTTTGGTTCCAAGGCCCCTTGTTATTTAAAAGTGAGAATATAATTTTTTTTTCTCAAGTCTAAAAGTAAAATTACTTTCTTTTAAAATTTATTAGTTTTTACCTTAATTACAAACAATCTCACTAGTTTAAACAATTTGCAATAAAACCTAGACTTTCAAAATGGTTCCTTAGGTTTATCTAATTGTTATTTACTAAGTGATATTTATCTTTTATTTCATATAACTATTTTTTTTCTTTTAGAATATATGTAAGATCAATCTTAAATTTCCTAGTTATCTTAAAAATTATTTATCCTTTTAGTTCACCTAACTGTCCTTAAAAAGAAAAAAAACTCAACAAAATAAAATTTTATTGGTTTACCTTTTGCCATTCGTAGATATTTATAGCATATAAAGACAATGCTTTAGGTAGAGCTTGTTCATCAAATGATTTGGTCGTGTTCAAGGATTCCAGCATTGTCAATAAATCATAAATGGTCTTTTCAATTATTACTTCTTGTAAAACTCCATCCAATAAACAGAGTTGGATCATCGTCAAGGTTTACCATCCATGTCTTCTCATATTGCATTTGTCATTGCAACTAGTTTCTTTTCTTTGTTTAATCCCTTTCTCAAAAGACTCTCTCGTCTTTATCTATGATAGGATGAAATTGTTGAGGCCACTAAACATTTCCATACTTGATTTTGTTGAAGATATGGTGATTTTCTTATACCAACCACAAACAATAAATCTAGAGCTCCGCAACTTGATTGTTAAGAATTGCACACACAAGTTTAGAGATCACCACAACAAACAGAAAAGAAATAATAATTACCATAATTAAGGACTATGCCTACATCCAAGAATGAAGAGGAGGAAATTTTACTATAATTAAAACCAGTATAGTTTTGGAGAGCCCTCAAACCTTAATCGCAAGTACAACACAAGAAGAATAGGCTTAATCACACATATAATTATAGGAATATTTCTGTATCCTAAGCAGTGGATTAGTCTTAATCCTAATACTAGTAATAAAGTCTGTTGTATACAAGGAGCTAGCTAGTGTAAAAAAAGAGGTCGTGGATATCACAATTTGTGCTCTTTTATTTTTTAAAAGACCAGTAGGAACATCAATCTAGGTTTAATCTGTAAAGTTGTAATTAAATTCTTATCAAAGTACTCTTGTACCCACACTTACTACTAATACTACAGTTCATATTTTATGCTCTACTCGGGAGAGACACGGTTAACTAAAATAAAATAAAATAAAACTTCTCTTTGCATTGATTGTACCGCATGCATAGAGACACACACGGTTAGAAGGAATATAGAACAATATTCCTTATTCGAAGATTAAAAGTATTCCGAACCAATATATAGACTTAAAGTTGTCCAGTCGTATACATGCAAGAAAATCCATCAACTCAGCCCACTAGCGAAAGAACGAACGAACTGAAATCAATTCTTACCACAAAAATCGTATTTCACATCCCATCAACAGCAAACTATTGAAGAGGAATATAATAAGTGGAGTTCATAAAAACATATATATAGATCGAGCACGTACGTACGCAATGATGCAGTTCTGGCTAACAGACATTGTGTTTAAGCCATGCATCTTAATTATTCTCTTTGCTCAATGTATATTAGAGCAAGTGCCACAATCATGAGTTCTTCAACTTTGCATTGTATGAGGTCAAGTTCTAGCTAATGAGACGTTGTCTACTGCGCCAACAAACTTAATTAGCAATGCTGGCTTTATTTTGTGTTTCTCAGGTTTAAGGATGCCACTTTGTGTACTGCAGATGTTGGATTATTATGTGTCACTATCTTAATAATATTGTTGCAAGAATGAAAGTTTTATGCTGGCCTCTATCTCTGAAAGCACCACTAAGAATATATGATAATTTTAAGCATGAATATATAATTACACGAAAACACAAATCCTATTCCCGAAGGTGGGTGGAATAATCGCTGGACCTCATTCCTTATTCTATAGACGATTTCTGACCATAACTCAAAGCCCATTTGTGAAAGCAACATCACACTTCCATGCACACACAAAAAAAGTTATGTCACGCCTCAAGAATCCACGGCATAGAATCGTATACACCCACCAAGCTTTGATCTCTTCCACAAGGAATAAACAAAATTATTGTAAAATGCTTAGATCGACCTCGCATGGATATAAATACATAACCAATTAAGCTATTTTTTCAACCTCTTCAATACATTCTAGTTACATCATTTTTATAGTGCGTGTATGCTTGCTAGCTTGATATCCAAAACCTAGAAGCTTAATCAGGTTTTTTTCCTTTCCAAGGTGCTCACTACGTAGCTAGCTACTTGGAAAAAGAAAAGAAAGAAAGATGATAGGGTGGGAAGATGTTTACAAGGTAGTGGTGGCCATGGTACCACTCTATGTTGCATTAGTGTTAGGCTATGGTTCTGTCAGGTGGTGGAAGGTATTTACACCTGAACAGTGCGGGGCTATAAACCGCTTTGTTTGTTATTTCACTCTGCCACTCTTCACCTTCGAGTTCACTGCTCATGTTGATCCTTTCAAAATGAATTATCGTTTCATTGGTGCTGATGCCGTATCGAAGGTCATTATAGTGGTAGTTCTTGCCTTTTGGGCTAAGTGCAGTAGTAAGGGAAGCTACAGCTGGTCCATAACCAGTTTCTCTCTTTGTACCTTAACTAATTCTCTTGTTGTTGGTGTACCTATAATTAAAGCCATGTATGGCCCGGCGGCAGTTGATCTTGTTGTTCAATCATCTGTCATCCAAGCTATTATATGGCTCACATTATTGTTGCTCGTATTAGAATTTCGAAGAACAGGACTTGGTTTTTCATCCAACAATTCTGACAAGGATTTAGAGGGAAGTGTAGATAACACTGAAAGCTCTAGACCTGCCTTTTGGTGTTTGATGAGGACTGTGTGGGTGAAACTGGCCATGAATCCTAATTCATACGCTTGTATTATTGGCCTTGTCTGGGCTTTTATATCTAACAGGTCTGTAAAGTAAGGTTTTATTTTATTTTGTTTTCTGTTTTTTTATCCTGATTTATTTATTTAACAACATGTTTTTCTTTTATGAATAATTTTAGGTGGCATTTCGAGATGCCCGCCATGATGGAAGGGTCTATATTGATCATGTCGAAAGCTGGCACAGGCACTGCCATGTTTAGCATGGGTGAGCAATTCATTTCTAGCTAGTTTGCTATGCAATTTATTTTTCCTCTTTTATGAATATGTACGTATAGCATATTAGTTAGTAACCCTTGTAGGAAAAGAAATTAAGGTGCGAGGATAAAGCCTAGTTTACGTCATTAACCAAGTTATGGGAGCTGTTTTCTACTGCCTAAGATGAATATACTCTAATTAATAAGGTTTTTTAATATATATATATATATATATATATATATATATATATATATATATATATAACCCGTATCAGATCAAACA
>Ga0325405_1004955_pt1 | contig 13546 bp, 9 predicted proteins | sample PopdelMetagenome_21_FD_205663 | JGI IMG/M metagenome (GOLD analysis project Ga0325405, IMG submission 205663) | Populus deltoides microbial communities from Bellville, Georgia, United States - Xylem-Control-R2 | ecosystem: Host-associated > Plants > Phyllosphere > Stem > Wood/Secondary xylem... | reverse complement strand
TCTTATCCAGAAAATTTTAAGGTTTGAGTGGGGCAATAAGGTTTAAGAGCAATGTGGTGTGACAATCACCTTCATTTCACATCATTGACGTTGCAGGTAACAGCTATAGAGAGATGGCAGTGTGGTCAACACTCATCAGAATTCGGTTTCTTAAAGAACCACGAGAGAGATAATGGGGATAAATGACAACCGTTCTTTGGAAGAATGGGGACCGGTTTATTAGCCTGGTGGAAAGGGCAGTGTTTCCTACCTTTCAGCTAGGCGGTTCTGGCTTTGTTAAGTTCTCTCCTTTTTGTTTGCTTCCTCGTTTCATTACCCCGTTAATTTGCACAATGAAAATTCTTATACTTTATGTTACTGGCATGGCTTTCATTTCCAGGTTTTTCCAAAGGGTTCTCCTCTGGTTTTTGACATGTCGGTGGCAATCCTGAAAGTTATAGAGTGGAGAAACTCGGCAATTGGAAGAGACGCTCTCTTCTTCCTCTGATGTATTAAGGGACCGCTCAAGTTTAGATCTCAAACCTCTCGCTGGGCTTTTCATATTATCCGGTAGTGTTTCAGCCTTTGGATTCCTAGTTGCCGTTTGGTGTATCAGAAGGAATCTGCAGCTCTTGAGCTACATTCAAACAGTATTGGCGAAAAGGAGAATTTGGAGATGGGCAAGCATTCAACTTTCTAGAAAATTCCCACCATAAAAAAAATTAATGTCCAAGTGCTGGCTTCTACATGTGTACAGATAGCAAATTTTACCCTCTAGAAAATTATATTACAGTGTTAAGGTCTAGCTATAAAACTAAAAAAGGCCTCTCAAGTCTCAACCCAACATAAATGTTCTTTTTTTTTGAATATGTATGTGTGTGTTTACTGGTGAATCAGATCACAAAGAGAATAATCAGGGACTTTTTTTTGTTGAATTTGATTTTGAACGGGAAAAAAAAAACCCAGCGGGACCCAGAGGCCGGGACCAGATTAAAGGGACCCTAAAAATCCAGATCTTAAACCTCCCGTTTGATGAAGTAATGTCACCCAAGGGACCACGTAAATTCCCTGAGACCACCCACCCGTCGATAAAGACAATGGAATGAAATCTGACCCAGCACGCACCACCATGCGACTCACATCATTCAACCGTTGAAATCACAAAACCCCACTCTCGTCAACAGGACGTAACCAACACTTCCAATCATAATCAACTGAAAGGCCAGCACAACAACCAACCATGTGAACACACGCGATCACACACACCAATCAGAAAAATTAGTGTTTCTATCTATATATATCTCCGCCGACATTTTAGAGTCTCCAAAAAGGCAAGAACGAAGCTGGCCTGCTGTAATGCTTCTTCTATTCTCTCTCTACACATTTTATTCGTGCTCTCTCTCTAAGAGTTGGAAATAAGCGATTAAAATAAATAAAGAAATAAAAGGATGTGCTTCACAGATTCCAGTTGGTGCGAATGCGAGCTAAACAAAACCTGATGATGATGGCGTTGATCACACTCCATTCCCCTACCAATACTTCTTACTTGTTGCTATAATAATTTTCATTTTCTCAAACACCCCCTACATCTCTTCCCCATACTGTTACTCTCAATCAGTTCGATTATGAGTCTCTGACTCACTCTTCAATATCATTCCATAGAATGGACGGTGGTGATGGGACGGTGAGGTTGGGGGCTTTGAACTTGAAGCCGGATCACAGCGGCTTCGATTCAAGCCCTGATGTGTCCGTTTCATCGCCGGTTACGAGACAAAAAGCTGCGGCTGCAAAACAGTTCATAGAGAATCATTATAAGAACCATCTACAAGGACTGCAAGATCGTAAAGAGAGGTATGCAGTGTGGAATTGATACTCTTTTTTTTTTGTAGATTTCTTTTCTGCTTGAATTTCTGATATTTTATTGCTGCTTCGATTGAAGTCAAAAGTGGTCAAATTTAATGCATTTATAGTTGCTTTTATTTATGAGTATTTTAGGTTAAAAGTTGAGGAATATTTGGTTCACAATTCGTATAATTATCTTAAAGCTATGCTTACCCGTTTGATTAATTGCCAAGTAAATGTACGCATAATTTTGTTCTTTCTTTTTGAAGATGTGTAATGAGTTACATTTAATTATGTTTTTTAGGCGACGAGCGCTTCAAATGAGAGCACAAGAAGCTCAGGTTTCAAATGAAGAACAAGAGGAGATGCTTAGGAATTTGGAGCGCAGAGAAACAGAGTATATGAGGCTGCAAAGGCGTAAAATTGGAATTGATGATTTTGAACAGTTAACTGTGATTGGAAAAGGTGCATTTGGGGAGGTAATTATTGATTTCAAGCTCTGCATACTTAAATTCCTCTAGAATTGCTGCTGTGTTCCAATTTTTTTAATACTGATGATTAGATATAAATCCAGAGAGATCGTTGATATCTCAGCTACTAAGGAATGGTATATTAATAAAAAGGTTTGCCTGATAGGGGAAAATCCGATTGTTGCCATGTAAAGTACGTTGTTGTTGAGTTAATACGACCTTGACTTCTCCGTAGATTTTTATTTGTGTGCTTGATGAGAAGTAATTTAATTTGCAATTGCAAACTGTAAGAAGCTTTTCTATTATTTATTTTCTAAAAATCCAGGTTAGGTTATGCAGAGCCAAGGACACCGGAGAGATTTTTGCTATGAAGAAATTGAAGAAGTTAGAGATGCTTAGCCGTGGACAGGTGAGACCAAAGTAATTCAGATAGTTTTGATACTCAAGATAAATCTCTCTTGGCTGCTGACAAATGTACATTTCAGCTTAACCAGACATCAATCCATTCTAATAGGGTTATAGGTATTCGATAAAGAGAATTATAAGTACAAGGTACTGTGTAGTAATTAATAAAGCATGCTTGACTTGTCTGAATTCGGAGATCAATCATACACAGTCCGTACTCAACTAAACTCAGTGTGCGTTTGTGACTTGTATTGATCTTTTCCTTTTCCCTCTGTTTTAAGGTTGAGCACGTCCGATCAGAGAGGAACTTACTGGCGGAGGTTGATAGTCGGTGCATAGTAAAACTTTTCTACTCTTTTCAAGATTCTGATTTCTTGTATCTGATTATGGAGTATTTACCTGGTGGAGACATAATGACATTATTGATGAGAGAAGATATTCTTTCTGAAGATGTTGCACGTTTTTACATAGCGGAGAGCGTTCTAGCCATACAATCAATTCACCAACACAATTATGTTCACAGGTATGTCAATATTGTGATTATTGAGCTTAGAAGCTTCCATAATTTACCTGTGGGATTGGTGTGCCTTTAGTTATTAATGGCATGGACCGAGTTTTAGGATATTAAATGTGTGGATCCTTGTATATGTCCAGATTGGAATGCCAATTTTTGGCCCAGTCTCCGTGACCTGTCAAATTAGCACATCTGAGCTCAATCTTCGACTTCATGGGTTTTTATGGACCTAATTTCTTAATTCATCTTTTGGGGAGCCAAACGGTTCAGTCCTGCAAAGACCATGGCATTTATACTCATAGATTTGTCCATGCTTATCGTAAGTTTCATTTGAAGCCAGGACACTGGTTGAGGAGTCACAGCGGGCCACAAGTCTCATAAATTGTTCTTGTGCTAGGTCAGGACCGCCTTAGAAGATTTTTAGATTGATAGCAGACTATCACTAGAATTTTCTCAGAGAATTAACATACTGTTCAGTTTTTCTTTTTCTTTACTCAGAGAACGCTCTCCATGCAGGGACATAAAACCAGATAACCTGATACTGGACAAAAATGGCCATTTAAAGCTTTCAGATTTTGGCTTGTGCAAACCTTTGGATGATAAGTATTCAAATTTACTGGAAAATGAAAATTTTTCTACCCAGGAAGGAAGAAATGAATCCGAAGGGCATTCTACCAGTGACAGACCCCCCTGGTTGATGCCGAAAGAAAAATTGCAACAATGGAAACGCAATCGACGTGCATTGGTATGATCTTTATCCATTTTTTCTGAAGCCACATTTTGGCATATTCTGATTTTTTAGCATTGCTAGGTATCTGTAATTTATGCAAGGTGCATATTTTGGCAGCAAGTCGGGTTTTGACTTTTTATGAAAATCAAATGCTGTTCAAGATTTTTCTATCCGCCTTCTTCTGGAACAGTAATTTTTGCATGTGGCCAATTATCATTTAACATTTATCTTCAGGCTTATTCAACAGTTGGAACTCTTGATTATATGGCTCCTGAAGTGCTACTAAAGAAGGGGTATGGAATGGAGTGTGATTGGTGGTCCCTTGGTGCTATCATGTATGAGATGCTTATAGGCTATCCTCCCTTCTGCTCTGATGAACCAAGGATCACATGCCGCAAGGTTGTGCCTAAGTTTTGGTTCTCCATTATTTTCTCAGAATTCTTCATGGTTGCTAAATCGTCAATGTATCTGTTTCTATCAGATAATCAATTGGAAAACATGCCTTAAATTCCCTGAGGAGCCAAAGATATCAAGCGAGGCCAAAGATCTTATTTGCCACTTGCTCTGTGATGTTGAAACAAGGCTGGGGACCAGAGGAGTTGAAGAATTGAAGGTAATTGTTTCCCTAATAATAACAACATTCATCATACACGTCAAACAAAGCTGCAGATATTTCTGCTCTTGTTAAACTCTTTCAATTTCCAGGATAGGTTAAGCATTGATACATTATCAAAGAAGTGAATCTGCCACCTTGAAGTTATCAAGATGTAAAACATGCATGCCTCAATTTTATTCTCAATTTTGCAAATTGTTATGTGTTATTGCTGGCTGCTTTTGGAGCATTGTGAAATTGCCATCAATACCTTTATAATGCAACGGAGGGGTTTGAGATTGTTAGTAATCTGTTCTGAATTCTCCATTGTTTCAGGTGCATCCATGGTTCAGGAGCACTCAGTGGGATTTTCTGTATGAATTGGAAGCTGCATATAAGCCTACAGTCAATGGAGACTTGGATACTCAGAACTTTGAGAAGTTTCCTGATGTGAGTACATTGTAAAAGATTGCAACATGTAATTCATAGTCTCATTTAGGGTAAAATTTGACTCTGATATGATGTATGATGTCCTCACAATTTTCAAGCACATTCAACTTACCTAGGAACTCCTGCAACTATCAGTTCTACAAAAAGAGATCCCATATCAACAGTTTCTCTATTCAAAGCAACAGGCTATTTAATAATTATTTAAATGCTTCCTAGAATTTGATAGGATGTTTAAGCTCTTTAAAAATAAGTAATTTTCGTGCTATGCCTTGGCTGAAGTTTGACAAGTTGGCTTGGGACACACATTTATTATCGCGTTCTTGTTTATATGTGGATATGTTTTCCTCTTAAAATAACTTTCGCTAAGCTTTTTCTTTTTGGCAGCTGGAAGGCCCACCGTCCACAATACCAAGTGTAGGGCCTTGGAGGAAGGTAACAACATTATCTGAAGTTTAACTTTTTATTTACGCAGAGAAGTCCTTAAAAATTAATCCAAGTTTATATCCATGAGCTTTAGAGAAATGGTCCAAAGGATTCTTGTCAGTCACGATAACATGGCTATATTGTTGTAAAAATTGTAAGAGAAATTGTTTCATTATGTCCCTGGGTTTGTCTTGGCAGCTCAGTTATATAATTACCCTGATAGATTATGGTTCTATGATTTTTCCATACATGTGCACAATTTTCTTCTTAAAACATGCATCCCTATATCCCATTTTTTCCCCTAAGGTTTATGTTAGCTGTGGTGCTAACTTTTCAGTTTGTTTTTCTTGGTCCATGGTGCAGATGTTGACATCAAAAGATACCAATTTTATTGGATTTACTTATAAGAAATCAGACGTCCTTAAATCAATGGAAAGTTCAGGTAAGCTGCTTTGGAGTTTGGCAGCTTTCCTTTGGTATCTTCATTTTCTTGTCCTCTCTTTTGTTTAACCATTTTAGCACATTATCTAAAATTTTGAGTCGACGACAAGGGACTCTGGCCCAGCTGAAATCTGAACACTTGGAATTTAATCTGCATTACCTTAGAAAACTGCGGAAGAAAAACTGAAGACAGTGGTCATTCTGCAACACACTTAGGAGTCAATAAGTACATATACATGATGAGTTTCTTATGTGACTTCGCCTGGTCAGAAATTTAAGTTATATAAACGCAAACGAAATGTAGAGAGCTTTTCTTTATTTTCTATTTTCGTTATTATATTTTTCACAATACTTCACTTGAGCCTATGCCTTGTTTTTCTAAATGGTGCTCATTATATTTGACTACGCTCAAACTGCAAATTAGCAATGCTGTAAAGAAATTGGCCATAAATCGCATGAATAGCTGGCTAGTGTCATATTGACTTTGGATGCTGATTTCAGGTACAGACATGAAATTGAATGACTCTTCGAAGGCTCCATCTCTGATTTCCTTGTTAGGTATGATTACTTTTCCTTCAATTAAATTTCAATGTGGTAATCGTGTGGAGTTGCTGCGCCACTGGTGATGGCGGTAAAATATTGGAGGTGCTGCTATTTCGATGACGGATTCAGTAATTGGTTGTTTCCTCATGACAACTGCCTAGCCTGGCATCAACAATGTATCATATCATCGAGCCATGTTTGCGTGATTATATTGTAACATCACAAGACTTTAATCTGTTTTGTTGTTGGATGAGCCAGCGTGGTTGAAAAAATAAAGGATTAAGCTAGTACCTGATTTTACAAGTGCTTGTAATCGTTGGCTTAATTTAATGTTTATTTCTCTTTTGGCCAATTCAGGTCAGATTGACCTGCAAGAGACTGCAACATCAGAAGGTGAGCAGAAGCCGGAAACATGAGATCCAAGTATCATGCTTTGCTGCAAAGTGCTGTCGATATTCCTAGTTCTGCAATCAACAAAGGGAGAATTATTCGAGGCTGAAATCTGAATCGGAAGACATGAACAAGGACACCATGATTTTACAAGTGCTTGTAAGCTGCATTTCTGGGCCACAATGATTTTTGCATACACGAATCTGTTTTGGTACTTCATAGCAACTAAATAGTTCAGTTCAAATCGAAAACAATTTGTTGGGAGCTTGTCTTCCTCTCACACGTGTCAGAGCCAGGTACGAAAAAGCAACTCTTGAGTACTTCACGTGTTTGCGCGCGCGCGTCAATGTTTACAGGGGATTGGCTGATCTCCTTATGTATATTTTTCGTGTAGCTCGATACAATTTTTTTTTGAAATATAATTTTTTGAGGCTACGATTGTTTTCAATACTGTAATCAATCTTAAAGAAAAGAAATAAAAAATTTGTGAATGCGTATTGTTGAGAACAACACAATTTATATATTTTTATATATATATATTTTTTAAAAACAAAATAATGTTAAAATTGAACTTAATAACTGGAGATCCAATCTAAATTAAATCAGTCAAGATTGTTTTTATTGTTATGATTTTCTTTCATTTCAGTTTTTTAGGAATCAAATAGAGGTTTTAAAAAATTAAAGATAAAAAAAGAAAATAGTACAACCATCACCAATGAAGAGAATGAAGAGAAATGCATCACCAATGCATGTTGTCTCCATGGTATTGTTTGAAGAGGACAAATTAAACAAATGAGCTGATTTAGAGATTTTTATGAGAAATGAGGAAGTTAAAGATGACAAGTTGGGTCAACAAGCGAGTGAAAAACAAAAAGAGATCATGATACTTTGATAATAAAAGAATAGTTTGTTACATAATTTTGAAGTAGAACAAGAGGCCAGAATATAGTGGACTAAAATGACAGTGATCTTGATATATATATATATATATATATATATAAACAGTTGACTTATCAAGTTTAAGCTAAGTTAAATTAGATCAACTGAGTTTTAGTTAAATCTAATTAAGTCAATTATTTGATTTGTTTAATCTCAAATCCAATCTAAATTGGATCTCGAGTCGTCATCAGTCATCAGGTATACCTTAAAATATTGTTTGTGCTCTGTTTTTTTTTTTTTTTCTATTGGGAACAATGCAACCTCAATAAATTAAAGAAAAAGCATTTTGTGTTATGTGACCGAGAACAGCACAATCTTTTAATGAAATAAAGTTTTAGATATAGTTAGAACAATTAAAACAATAATCATCAAAACTAGCATGAAAAACAAGACTATTTTCATTTTTATTGCTTAAAAGGCATGAAAAAATGCAGTTTGGTCCCTAAATTTTTATGTTTTGGTCCCTATTGTTTTATCATTTTGTATTATAGTCCTAAACTTAATCATTTTTTTCATGTTTTAATCTTTTAAATGTTGATAGAGAAGAGAAAAAATATTTAATCCATCACATTTCAATTATAAAAAAAATTTATTAGTAAGAATAGATAAATTTTGAAAATAAGAGATTCAACTGAGATAGTTTTCTCTTTAACTAGATTTAAGAAAAGTAGATAAATATTGCATGTAAAAATACTTTTATTTGGTTTGATTTGTAGTTCTTTTTAATGATTTTCTAGGGTGTTTTAGGAATTATTAATGTTACTAGGAATCTTCCTTTGCAAGTTTCAGCCAAAAAAAAAAATTTCATCCGAGACGTTAATTAATTTTGCATTGAATATAATAAATTAATAATTTTTTATTTTAGCTTTATGAACATGCATTACTCATAGAAAGGAGAAACTTCATACGGCAACTTACTTCAACCATATATCACATAATATATCAGAAAAAAAAAATGAACCCGAAATCTCATGCTGGTAAATAGAAAAACGAGCATAAAAACAACAACGTGTGCATTGAAAATGCAAAAATCCCGACAAGAGAGGCAAAACGATGCCGTAAAGTAAGAACATGCGCGGGAAGCGGGAGTTAAGGATTAGAGAGAGAAAGAGAGATAGAGAGAGAGAGACAGTGCTGATAAATAATTGCAACCGCCAGAGTTTAAAAATAATAATAAAAAAAACGATGGCTGATAATATCATAGGTCACAGTCGCGAGCGCCACGTAATATCCTTAACGCATCTGAAAGGTCAAGACAGACTAAAGTGAAGAAGATATTTTCGACACTGGAATAAAAAAAAAAATATCTGCCTCTGCCTTCGCGCTAACTAGTCTGCATTACTGACGTGGCAAGTGATGGCTCCATGACACGTGTAAAAGCGGTGACAACTGTAACGTTCTTTTGTCCCAACTCCCTCTTCTCATTCTTCACGTTTCCCTTTCTCTCTCTCTCCCTCAGTTTTTTTCCCCTTAAGTTTCTCTGAATCTGAAAGTCTAATCCTTTAATTTTGTGAAGTTATTATTTTATGCTGTACATGGATGGTTATAGAGAAAGTGAAAGTCGAACGAGATCAGAAACGTCTGGGTTAACTGGTCACGAGTCAGTCGAGTTGGCTCAATTACAGGTACTGTCTTCTTGGATTAGCTGTTGCAAATTTATTTGTTTTTGCCTGCTTTTTTTGTTGATTCTTAGCGCAGTTTTGATACCTTTTTTATTTACTTTTTTCTTCTTTTGAAGAGCCAATATAGTAGTGTGTGTATGATTTCTTTTTCTTTTTCTTTCTTATAAACTGTAAAGCAACATTAATTTGTTTTCTTTCAATATTTAAAATCGCAAAGAATATATATATGTTTGTTTGTTTGTTTTTTAACACTATTCATTATGTTTGTGATTCACCGATATATGGTTCTGATGTCCTTAATTCTTATAATCATGAATGTTGAGTTAAAAAATCATTTGATTATTACGACATAAGATCTCTGCTTTTTATCCTTGAAAAAATAAAATATAAAAGTTGTGATTGTTTTTAAGGAAATTGTGCTAGGAAAGTAGGTTTCATGATCTGTGGATTTTTGTGGAAGTTATTATTACTTGTTTTGTTCCTTCAACCTAAGAAGGAAGATGGTTCAATTGTTTAAATAACAATCTGTTGGCAGCTCGTGAGGATTTTTTCTTACCACAAGATTAAATGAAGAACATCATACATGGGAATTAAACGATCGTTTTTTTTAATTTTCAAGGATTCTAATTCTAATTATAATGTTAACTATACATGTCAGGATTCACCGATGATAGAATCCATGTCTTCAGAATGGACAGATGAGAAGCACAATCTTTATCTTAAATCCATGGAGGCTTCATTTGTTAATCAATTATACAATTCGATAGATCTTCTTGGTTGGCGTTCCCAGAAGGGGAGGTCAGTTCCAAACTTGTCTGGGGAAGTCAATTGTAGCACCTGTAGGCCTTCTGGCCAGGTTCGAAACTAATCTCTTCTGTTAGCTTTGGTGCTCTTCCCTTTTGCTATTGTTTCTGTGTGTTTGCGATTGCCTATGTTTTGTCTTGGTAAGTGTTTCTTCTTCTGTTTTGTCCTCATTTCAAATTTATTCCAGTTTAAGGTTCTTCGACGTGGCGGCTGGCAGAAAATCAATTTTCGAAGACCTGAATCTCAACTAAGCTCAGCGAAGGACTCCCGTGGGTTTTTATCAAGCCCATGGATTCAACAATTTACGCCTGCAAGCAAACCAGAAGGTGCAACATCTCCTGCTCTTCAAGAGTGTGCTATCCAAAGTCGAGGAATCAATTTAAAATGGAAGAAAGCAGTTCTCTGCTGTCCAGCAACTAATTCAAAACTTTCTCATTTTGGCAACTCTTTTTCATGGCATCGTGATTTCGTTGAAAGCAACACAGGTGCTCTTAATTATGTTTGCTGTGTTTCCTTAAAGATTCTCCTTTTCTGCTCTGCATTGCAATGCTTTTCCTTCTTTCCTCCATATCTACAACTACTGCAACAATAAAAGATTAGGGAAGACTGAGAATTCATACATGTTTTCTATGAATTCTGTTAGTTGATTCCTTGATCATTTACTGTTGGATATTTAAATTAAATCGGCAGGATCATCACGCTCCTTTTTCCACGTCACTATGTCAAGTACGATGATATATGAATTGTAGGGCTGGGATAATTTATCGTTCTACCTGTAGACTTGAAGGATACTCTCACGCATGCAGATATGTAAGAGATGAAGGCTGGCAGAACAAAAATTTTCCTGGAATCCAAGTGTTTCCGAAAATACTACTACAGTAGTGTGTTACAAAGAATTTGAACAAAAGAAACTTTGTGTGGGTAAAAATAGGGGAGTCTGGGGGTTTGAAAGTCGAGAAAGTAGTTTCTATTGTGCATTAAATTAGTGAATTAAAAGAAGAAGAACAACTAAAATGTGGAGAGTAATTTCCGTACTGCATTTGTTCTAACTATGGAAAAAGTGAACGGATTTGTTTAGTTATATAAACATGGTAGTCCTAGTTCCTTGTGGCTATCCATGCTTAGGTGTCCTGAAAAATGTTTCAAGTGCTAATGCTTCAGGAGAAAGAATACAAAACGATTGGATGCTTTAAACATCTTCTTCTGCTATCAAACTGAGCGGCATCTTCATTATTCTTGTAGAGATGTCAGGCCAGAACTTTGTTGACGAAGACATCGAAGGTGAAAGGGCAAGCAGTTCTTTCAGCTCAAAAAGGTTGAAAACTCTGAAAACTGATCCTTCGAGTTGTGACCAGGTAATCTCTAAATTTGGTTGAGCAGCACCCTTTCATTCGGACTCTAGGTCACGGCATAATTTCAGCATTGCAGTCTCAGTTTAGCCCCCCTCATTAACTGCCTTTACAGGTTGTTCCCCGCAGCAAGACTCCTGTAGAAGAAGACGTTACTGAGAGTATTTCTGCAGCTAAGTAAAGGACTTGCAATACTGATCTGAAAGTCGCTGGCTTGTGTGACTAATTTTCTAACCCTTGAAGTGACTGGACAAGCATTTTTTTTTTTCCTTTTCTTTTGAATGGGGGGGATGCGGCGAGGCATTTCTTAACATGGTTACAGCAACGAATAGCTGGCATTATTTGATGCTACAAAGACAGGGAGGAGGTGGGGGGATGCTCTGTTACGGAGGGCTACTAATCCTTTATCTGCTTATAACCTTTTATATAGTTGTGGCAACTGTTTATGTTGCATGTCGGTTGCTTCATATGTTGACATAAGTCAACAGATTTTGTAGTACAATTAAGGTTTGTGTGTAAGCAATGATGATAGTTATTGAAGCACAGCTCTTCAGTAGGTATTGAGTTTGGGTAACTAAGAAGGTTATCTCATTAGAAAAGATTTATTTCCATGCAACCGATGCCTGAGCTAATTTAAGACGGTTCTTTTCTTTTTTCTTTTTTATATATTTTTTTTAGTAATTTAAAACAGTTGGCGGGTTGATACCATGCATACATCGAAAGTTTTATACAGCTACATTGAACATAAAAAAAAATGAAGTCTTTTAACCCGATTTTGCTTCCCTGCTGGGCTCGAACTTAAAGACCTTAGTATATATTCGCAAGCCCAATAAACATTTTCATGATCAGGGGGGCTCACTGTGAACGAGGACTTCTCTTTTTTTCCTTCCATTTCGCTGGTTTTGAAGTCCATATCTTTGGTCCCGTATATAATAGCTGCTGCGATTGGTTAAAAAACAATTATTCTAAAAAAGGAATGTGTGCATGTTATAAATATGGTCTCACATTATGCAAAAAATTTAGTTTGTTACAAGATAGGTGATCTATACTATACTGCAGTTAGGTTAATTTTTTTAAAAATATATTTTTGGATATGAAAAAAAATCAAGTGACACCAATGTTTAAAAAAAACAAAAAAAAAATTAAGACCCGGGTTATGGGTTATTGATTTAACTGGATTTGATAAATTTAATTAATTTAATGATATAATTTAAAAAAATATCAACGGTAAATAACGCAATTAAAAAACTAGCAATAACTAACTATAAAAGATAAACTTTTAATATTATACTTGGAAGAAAAAAAAAGACATAAAAAAGAGTTAATCAATAAGGTTTTATCGTCACTGTTAAAGGCTATATGATAACACTAAAGGAGATTGCATGCACCATCAGAGCCACGACCAAGAAAGAAAACAAAAGAAGATATCATGAAGTGATTGAGAAATTTTATGGTGTTCGTGGAGTAACTAGTGACATTCTTTACTAGTTAGGCTCATTTTAAAGAAAAAATAAATACAAGTAGAAGATAAAAATCTTAGTTGGATATATTTTATCACTTTCAACAAATATGAGTTTTATTTTATTTTTTTTATTTTTATTTGTCTCTTTCCTCATGGTAGTCTAGGAAGTAACTAATAAGATATTATTAGCTACTCCCCTAACATCATAAATTTTTCATGCATTTCATGTTTATATTTAATCAATTAATTTGATTTAATTCGAAAAAATTTATTATAAAAAAGCTAAATTTAATAAAGAACAATAGATAAAAAGACTCAAAATAACTCAAGTTATTTTAAAAACAGTGAAAAATTATATAGAAAGCAAATAAAAATAATAATGGAGCCAATCTCCAACTACATAAATATCGAACGATGAAACTAAAAAAATATAAGTTTTAAAAAATTAAAAAAGAAAAAACATGCAAATCCTAGTGAATCTCAAAAATCCGGGTTAATCTCTCATACTCATAACATGTGAAATCCTACCCTCGGGCTCAGTTAAGAAGCTAATCAATTAAAAAAAATAAAGACGATAAAATTATAAAAAAA
>Ga0325405_1004953_pt1 | contig 13547 bp, 9 predicted proteins | sample PopdelMetagenome_21_FD_205663 | JGI IMG/M metagenome (GOLD analysis project Ga0325405, IMG submission 205663) | Populus deltoides microbial communities from Bellville, Georgia, United States - Xylem-Control-R2 | ecosystem: Host-associated > Plants > Phyllosphere > Stem > Wood/Secondary xylem... | reverse complement strand
TGTAAAACAAGTAAACACATAAAAAACTACATATACAATATAAAAATACCAAAAAATTAATATTTTAAAAACGAGTTGCAATAAGAAATGAGAAGTCTTGCTTACTTGACATGGAGAATCTTTTTTTTAAAAAAGGAACTAAAACAGGGATGCTAATAGATTGAGTGTCAGGGTGGCTGAATTTGTCATGATGAGAGCTTGATTTGTGATAAAATGAGAGGAGCATGGGTGTCGTGTGCTGTTTTTTACAGAATAAAAAGAAAGAAAAAAGAAGTATAAATGGGGAAGGAAGTCATCTGTCAAGTTATAACTCAAATATTATTAACAGATTTACCAACGGGTATTAACATGCATATTTTATCAGTAATTCTGTTTATAACGATGATACATCATTTTTCTATTTTTCTTATTCTTTGATTTCCAACTATAATTCATTCGGAATTCACCGATTAAAAATTTTCTTCAATGAATACCAAGGAAAATAGTAACGTCTTGGTCCATTAGTAAATGTCATTATAATTTATTGATGATATTGTTTCTTTTGATATTTTTATTTGTATTCAATAATTTTATGATAGTGATACGAGATATCGAACGGTAGAAAACCAATCTTATCATACTTAAAGATTTGAAATGTAAAGTTTATGTGAAGCAGGTTGTACTTCAAATGTTAGAGTTAAATTAAATAAATATAAGTTTATAACATATCCAAAAACCTACCTAGTTTTTATTTATTTTAATCTTAGTGTTAAGGACAAGGGGTTTGTCTTACGGAGAGCATACCTTTTTTATATTTTTTATTTATTTATCATTTTTAAAGAAATTAATTAATTAATTAATTACTCATATATATATATATATATATATATTATTTTCATGTTTCTATTAACATTGATAATTACATGTTTCCACATCTCAATTAAGATGTTAAGTCAAGCTAACATACATGGATAACGTAGATATTAGGGTTGGTTCGAATCAAATTAAGGTGAGAGATTTGCGAGACCAAAAACTTAATTATGTCACTGTTAAATTAAACTAAAAAAAAAAAACTAAAATGAAAGAGAGATTCACTAGACACATTTTACTATTCACTTTCAATTCTCTAAAACATCAATTAACTTGGTGTTAGGGGTATTTTAATCTTTTTATAAAGGTAATTAATTATTATTATATTGATTAAAGTAGAATTATTTTTTTATTTTATCAGCGTGATAAAATTACTAATTTATTCTTAAAGCAAAATTTTTAAAACAAGCATCAAAGAGCCTTTTTGTTTTTTCATATTTTAATATATAATAAAATGACTCAGTTGCATTTAAAAGCAACATTTTTAAAACTTGCAACAAGGATTTTTTTTTTTATCATTTTATTATGTTTTTTTATTTTTGTTATTATCAAGTTGAATGAGGCAAGTCTTTTAATAAATATAAATATTATTAAATTTCAGAGTTGTCCTATCAATTATTGATATTTCAACTTTGATCTTTATTATTTTGATTTTAAATTTTTTTTCTTGGTTTTTTTTATAAAATTTTAATTTGTTTTTAATTTTATCACTTAATCTTAATTTGTGATTTTTTTTAATTTGATTCTCATTTTTTTGATTTTTTTAGGTCTTTTTATTAAATTAATTTTTCTTTTCAATTTCACTATTTAATAAAAAATTTATAATTGTCTACTAATTTATTTTTTATTTTATTTTTGACCCTCATTCTTTAATTGATATTTTTTTTGGATCCTTTTGTATAATTAATTTTTTTTTTCAATTTGATTGGTTGAGGACTGAGCATCATGATTTTTTCCTATATGGTGCTTTTGGTCTAATGACTTGAATCAGAAGTTTGAAAAGTTAACGCGAGTTAACATCACTTTCTTTTCTTTTCTTTTTTTATTTATTTTTCTTTTTGATTTCATTATTCGACATTGAGTTTTTTTATATATAAAAATATTGGCTATGTGGTTTTCTTCATTTTCTTTTCTGTCGAGTTATGCCGATCTTATGATTTAGATTACGAATTTGACGGGTTAACTTGACCCTAATTACTCGGGTTATATGTTTGTTATGTTATTTCAATTTTTTTTTTAATTCTTTCTTATCCAATTTTTTTCTTTCGTATTTAATTGACTAAGAATTGAATTACATCGTTTTTTCTCCTTTGAAAAAAATACTTTTTTCCTAAGTTATCGTGATATTTGTTTTTGGTTAATTTGTTGTTATTATTTTTTTATCATCTAATTAAAATAAAACTAATTTATTTTATCCAATCAAATTTATAACTCAATTGTTTTTATTTTTTAAAATACGCTTCCCTCACATAAATATTGTTTTATATATATATATATATATAAAATAATCCAACCCCACATCATAGCATGATACAGGTCTAGTTTTATCATAAAACTAAATATTTTTGCGTTTAATTAGCTTTAATTTTAAAGGTATTTTAAGTTTTCTATTTCGACAGCCATTGCAACTCAAAATTGGCTGTGGTTTTCTTTGATTTCCATACAAAACAGAAAGTCCAAAATCAGTTTCCATGTTTGCTCACCCACATACATTTTTGTCCACCCCACCCATTTTGGTTTTATGGATTTAATGCTCTGGTAAATTTTGTTCAATATTTCCCTTTGTTGTAACTTGATTCTCGGAAAAACCATGTAAGATATAGGCTCTGTTTGTTTGCTGGAAAGTAGTTTTTTTTTTGGAAGTGAATAATGGGAAAGTAAATTCTGGAAAAATAAATTATTTTTCTATGTTTGGTAGTGTAATGGAAAATAAGTTGGAAAACACTTTATAGTGTTTGGTTATGTCATGGAAAATGGGCTGGAAAATAACTTGTTAATGTTTTATTTTTCTCAAATTTATTAAAATAATAAGGAAAAAATCTTACAAATTAAAAAGTTGAATGAGAATGAAACTGGAAAAAAAAATATAATTTCATAAATTATCTCAAATAAAATAAATAATAATCAAAATAATAGAGATGATCAAATCTAAAAAATAAAAAAAATTTAAAAAATAAAGAAATTAAAATAATAATAATTAACATTTCATAAATTATTTCAAATAAAATAAATAACAATCAAAAGAATGAGGACCAAATTTGATAGATAAAAACTTTCAATTAAAAAATAATAAGGGAAAAGTAAATAACAATTATAAAAATCAGGACTAAAGTTAATATAAAAATTAAATTCTAAGGGATGAAATTGAAAAACAAATATTCAAAACAAAATATATATAGTAATCAAAAGTTTGAGGACCATATTTGATATAATCAACAAATAATATGACATTTCTAAATTTTTCACAACTTTCGGAAAGTGTTTTCTGCCCAAAATAAAAGGAAAACACTTTCCTGGAAATCAAACCAAATTTTTCTTTGACCAGAAAGTATTTTCCGTTGACCACATTTCCTAATAACAAACAAACATAGGAAAGTTTGGAAAGTGGTTTCCTAGAAACCACTTTCGAAAAACAAACACAACCCTACTAAAAGTTAGAAAGCAAAAATTTAAGCTTCTTCATTGGTAGGGTGACACCATGCTAACAATCACCAACAAATCCCGAGATATGTAGCTCAACTGATTAAGTCCTGAATTTGCTTTTTAGAGATCACCAGTTCAAGTCCCACAAACCTCCAGATCATTGGAGGCTTACATGATCGTTGACTTCAGGGCCCGTTGACCACATTTCCTAATAACAAACAAACACATGAAAGTTTGGAAAGTGGTTTTCTAGAAACCACTTTTCGAAAAACAAACGCAACCCTACTAAAAATTAGAAAGCAAAAATTTAAGCTTCTTCATTGGTAGGTTGACACCATGCTAACAATTACCAACAAATCCCGAAATATGTAGCTCAACTGATTAAGTCCTGAATTAACTCTTTAGAGATCACCAGTTCAAGTCCCACAAACCTCCAGATCACTGGAGGCTTACATGGTCGTTAACTTCAGGGCCCATGAGATTAGTCGAAGCATGCACAAACTGACCGAAACACTCACGTTAATTAAAAAAAAAAAAGACGAAGCCTTTTTTTTCCCTAAAATGTTGTGTGTAACTAACTCGAATTTTACTTCAAACTATTTTTTTATTAAATGATATATTTTTTTAAATATAATAATTTGAGTTTACTTGGAGTTTATTTAGTATTGTAGTAGTTGTTGTTTTTTAAAATATTTTTTACTTAGAAGTGCATTATTTTTATTTTTAAAAAATAATTTTTGATATCAGCATGATATAAAATTAAAAAAAAATTTAAATTTTTTAAAAACCATTTTAAAAAATAAAAACAAAAACAAATATGCTTTTACTATCTAATATATCCACTCCCGGAGAGTTTCTGTTCCTGGCGCGGACAGACAACATTGCAAACCCAAAACAAACAACGGCTAAATCCAAATTATTTCAAAACCTCCCGCCCCCGCATTTTCACCCTTCAAAACCCCCTCCCTCCCCTTCATTTCTCTCCATCTCCCCTGTAAAATCCCCAAATCTCTCTTAAATAAGAAGAAATGGGGAAGCAAAACAAGTCCAAGAAAACCGATTCTCTTGGCAAAGGAGGAAAAGTAAGTCCGGTCCAAATCGCTTTCATTGTGGATCGCTATCTCTCTGATAACAGTTTAACCCAAACTCGCTCCATTTTAGGACTGAAGCCTCTTCTCTCATCTCCAAATCTCCACTTCGAGAGGTATCCATTTACTATATCTTTTCTTTTATTTTCTTTTTTGTATTATTTGCAAAACCATCTGTACGGGTTTTTAATTTTTTATGGGATGTTTTAGGCACCGAAGAGTTTGTTGAGTTTGGGGGCGATATTGAACGAGTACATATGTCTCAAGGAGCAGAAGGTGATTTTGGATCGAGAAAGGGTGCGTTTGGAGCAAGAAAAATTCAGGGTTCAGGATTTTTTGCATGGTATGCAAGATGTCATGAATGCTTATAATGCTAGTGCAAATGTAACAGCACCACCAGCCACTACACCTATGATTCAGGCTTCTATTACAAGACCTGCGGTTATGGTTCCTCAAGCAGATCCATTTCGTGGATCTCCTGCAGCTGTAGGTGAGGCTAACCAACCCTTTTCCTTGACATGATTAGCTGATACAATTTTAACCTAATTTGGGGTTTGATTTTATCTGGTTGTGAATTGTATGTTTAATTGCACAATCTACTGTGGATTATAAGAGGGTTTGTTAGTTTCCTAGGATCTTGTAATATCTTGGAGAAATCAGTGCATAAATTAGGGATTCTCAGAAGAAAACGAACCACATATATATTAGGGGCTATTACGTTGATGGATTCCTTTATTGTTGTTATTATAATATTGGGAATAGGCTACTTAACTTGAAGCTTGCTAAATCATGACAAATCTTTGATAATAAATAAATAGTTCTTGAATAGTCATCAATCAATATAATAACATTACTTTCAATGTTATATAATCTCACCATTGTCTCCTATGAAGCCATCTCCCCAGAACATGGTGTTTGGTATTTATGAGTGATTTTTGAATTTGGATTAGTTGATCATTCTCTTTATCAGATGTTCCTTGCATTTGTGAAGGGCATGCTTTAGAAAGACTTCTTTGTAGGCTGTCTGTTTTCAGTACTATTACGATCAATATTCAATAGAAGTTCCCTTCTCCAAAACAATGCAAGTAAAGGGAAAAACTTACTCTGATAGTTCCAGGATTTTCCATCCTAGGGATTTCCTTGCATCTTCTTCCCATATATGAAGACAATCTTTAGGCAAACATTCAGAAAAATGGAATTTATTTATTCAAAGTACTTTATTGATGTTCTCTTCTAGGCTGTCCCATGCACAAATCACCTGGCTTTCCAGTCTCGACACCCTTGAATACCACCATGGAGCATAGCAATCTGTCCTCAATCACTAAGCACCCATCAACAAGAAAGCGAATGGGGTCAAATGCTGTTGCAGAATCTGTTCCAGATGCTAAAAAGTCTCGCAGCAAGTTAGCTTCAAGGAAAATACCAAGTAAAGGTAAAAAAAAAATAAAATCCATGTGCCTAATTTATGTTCTTGCACATTTTTTATTCTCAGAAATTGATAATGTTTTTCTAACTCATTTTATCTTCAGCTACATCCAAACAATGTGATAATGCTGCCACTGCTCAAGCAAATGTTCAGCCCTCTCCTGTAATTGAATCATCAGCACAAAACGGCACACCCACTGGTCCAATAGTTCAAGCATCCGGTGTTGCTAAGTGTTTGTTCAATCAGCCTTTACCATCCCCTCCAACTAGTTCATCTAATCCCAATACACCACCGCAAGCATTTTGCTCTCAAAATGACAAATCTGCATCTCCAAGGGACATTTCTGCCAATGCTCACTGCAGTAATAACAATACTCCTCAACAACTCACTCCTACCAACTGCACGGTGATCACATCAGAGAGGTTTACAGTGAGCCCATTCAAAAACATGACGTACTACACCATGGAGAGAAATCAGTGTATCTCTTCTTCCTCTCCAGTTAAGACAACCTTGAAGAGGATGTGCAAGAGGGATTGTGTGAAGGGAAGGCTAGACTTTGATGGTTCTGATGCAGCAGTGAACTTGGATGAATCAGTTGACAATGAGTTCTCCACATCTGAATCTGATAAGGAAGGGGGCATTTTTTACCTCGACCTGCCTAACTTAGACATGTTTGGAGCTAATTTCTCCTTCTCTGAACTGTTGGTTGATCTGGACCTTGATTGTGAAGGAAATGCTTGTCCATGCCTGCCAGCCTTGGCAGCTTCTGCCGACACCATTTCTGGGTATTGGTTTTTCTTTGGCCATATTCTAATAACCTCATATTTCTCTACTTTCTTCTTCACTGCAGTGAATCCTTTCTTGGTTTCTTTCCTCTGATATTTTGGCTTTGTATTATATACAGGTCATCACATGAATCTAGGGATGGTAATTTTGGGACTGATCAAGTCAAGTCAGAGTTTTCCTCTACCATGACTGAGGTGATTTCTGGAAAAGATACGCATTCGCAAGGTAATGTGAAATTAGCTCCTCAATATAATTGTTCCTAATCTATCCATTATCGTGCATATATAGAGTGATTTTTTTTTCAGGTCCTGACATAACAGCTGTGAAGTCCATAATAAAATGTATAAGAATTTTAAGCCCTGGTAAATTTATCACTTGACGTCACAAATTTAATTTTTTATGTCACCTTTCCTATTTCTAGGATCCTTGAATTATTTGGCTGTATCTCGAGTTGCAGCTAAAAATCAAAGGAGTTCTTTGGATCAGGAGAATTGTTTGGCAAGTAACTGACTGGCATGATGATGCAAAAGACTCTTTAGACTGACCTGGTACCTGTATAGCACTTACTGCAGAAGATTCATATCCATCTTCGCTAGTTATCTGGGTTTATAATTTCTAGATCCTCTATGGCTTTTGTCTATCATTTGACCAACCCTTGAATTCTTAGCTCACATGTAGTCTTTAGTTTGATGTTCTGCCTACAATATTGGTCATTTAGCCAAAACTCATGGTTACAAGCATTTCTACGCTACACAATTTAGTTGTATCAAAAGCTGATTTATTTCTGATAAAAAGAAGTGACGAATTCTTCTTTACATTGATTTTAGATGGGATTAATCTTATCAACTCTATGAACAGTTGAATATCTGCAAGAGTTCTTAATTCAAATGCCATTAGCATTTAAGCATGCTGAAAGATGGAGGATAAATGACAGAATCAAGATATCTAAGCTCAAGCCAGGTACTGCTGAAGTTTGTCCACTTCATCTGGGCTTCCAATGAAAATAGGTGTGCGCTGGTGTATCTGCCATAAAATCACAAAGTCAAACCAAAGTGACAGTTATTGTTTGATGCTCAAGGTTCTTTCTGTTAGTGTGGTTGTGAACCATTAGGAAATATGTGATTCAAGTCGCAGTTTCCGATCCTAGCACTCATGATATTTTGTGATTGGCAGTGCCATGGTTCTATCTTCACACATTTGTTTTTAGAGTCAAGGTTGATAAAATTCCAATCTAAGATGAAGTGGTGAAGCTGCAACGAAATCAATACCTGTTCTGGCTTGATGTCAAGGATTCTCTGGTGACCATCCGTTGCTTTGCCACCAGCTTGTTCCACGAGATAACTCATTGGTGCGCATTCATACAGTAACCTCAAGTTCCCATTTTTGCTGTTCTTGTTCTTTGGGTTTCCATAGATGCCACCATATAGAAGCATCCTATGTATTTCCCCAACAAGGCAGCCTATATAACGTCCAGAGTAAGGCTTCCCGTTGGGTGGCCCTGGCTGCCTAAGGTTGCCAAGGTAGCTCTGCAGTTTACCATCCCACAGGTCATAATTTCCTTCATTGAACGAGTAAATCTTTCCTGTTTTCGGGATCTTGATATCTTCATGTGTCAGTATAAACTCCCCGAATGTGGGATCCAAGGTAAAAGCAAACACCACTTTCCCTATAGTATTGTGAAGACGACCGAGCTTGAATAGATGCTATAGCCAGAAGCAAGCAAGTTTCTGCCTGGCTGGCAAGCGTTGATGATGCACCTTTGTCTTGCTTCGTCAAGCTGTCGTGTAAGAGATGAACGATGTGAAGAGAGCTAAAATTAATGTAAATTTGCAAATGCCTTGAATTGGCTATTAAGCACAGAAATAAAGGGTTTGCATTTTGAGAACTGCCGCTTATTTTTCTTGGCCAGAAAGTGAGAAACCAGATGACTTACTGTGGAGTCATCGTCAATATCAAAGAGGCATTGCTCGTCAGGGCCATAAATTCCAAAGACAGATCCAGTGGTCAATGCTATATCAATGTTGGCAGACCCATCAATTGGATCAAACACCACAATATAGTTCCCAGAGTAAGTTTCCTCGACAGCAACAGGTACGTCTTCTTCCTCTGATACTATAATCGCTGTGCGGCCACTTGACCTTAAACAATTGCAAAACAGCTAGACGTAGTAAAATGTAAGCTATGGTAATTTTCACTAACAACATGTTAACTCACAAGTAACAAACTTATCGATGAAATCAAAGTTGAACCAACCTCATTGGAGATTACATCCAGCTTCTTCTGATCTTCACCTTGGATGTTGGTGGTTCCTTGAACGCCAGTGAGATTGATTATGCTCGATCGTTGAAGAAGGGAAGCAATCTGTTTACATGCCAATGAGATACCAGATAAAACCACTGTGAGCTCTGCATCAATGTTCCCTGCTTGTTCTTGCTTCAATAGCCAAGTTGTCAAGTTTTCGAGCGCATAACGGCCCTTCTTTCTCTTATCTTCTTTAATGCCTGATTCTGCTGCTGTAATTTCCACAGCTTTGCATCGAATTCCGGAGGCAAAACGCCTACCAAATGATAGTCTAATATGATGAGAGCGGTTCTTTATAGGAAACAGGTGAGAAATAATGGAAGAGCGAGAGGTTGAGAAGGTGATTTGTGAGGAGGAAGTCGGAATTGCCTCAAACATTGTTGTGATTGTTGGGTGTCTGTGTGTTACAGGGTTCTCACTTATCTTCCTTCCTACGCCTATTGTGTGATTGTGATTCATTCTAGGTGAAACTATAACTTTGTTTGACTTATGAGCCCACTTGGTATTGGAGCTGTCTGACTGGCCCTGCTCCCGCATGAAATGAAGTTATTTTACTGCAAATATTTTATAGTAGTGAATATTCTGATCAAGCTTATGTCCAATCATATAGTATAAACCTGTTGATTTTTTCCCCCTTCTGAACTTGATTGCTAAAACGTGCAACCGTGGCTTGCCGCGAATTCCTTGACGATCAATCTCATCTTGAATTCCCTAGGAAATTCCTCAGAGCTTATGATAAGCCTTTCAACAATCTGATCTCGTTTGGTGTTTGGGAGCTTCTTTTTCTTCTTATAACATGCCAAGTCATTTCCATGAATCACAATCTCCGCAAACATAATTTTTCCTTTTCTTTTATTGATGGACTTGGAGTTCATGTTAGGAGGAAATCCACTTTTTTTTTTTTAAAAAAAACAATTCAGTGCTATTAATATTTGAAGATGAAATTGCCTGCTGTATGGCTTTGTTCAGCTGCCGGCATCATTGATGTACAGCTGGGCTATAGCAGCAACAGCTCAAAAATCCAAACTCAATTCACAATGATAAAAAAAAAAAATTCCTGTTCTTCCTGGAAATCCTGCTGCAATGGTTCCCTGATAGATTCTTAGCATCAGGTTTCAATCTTCCATTGCTTCTAAGCGGAAAAACAAATGATTAATTGACACAAACGATATTCTGTGTTCTTAATTCCAGTAGTGTATTTATGAGGAATTGTCATGGCCCATGCAAACATTTGGCTTCTCAAAACAAAATGACTGTTTCCTCTTACATTTTAATCAAGCCAAATACTTCTCCAATTTCTCCACTTCCTCCACGCTCCCTATGTAAAGCGGAACACGCTGGTGTATCTGTTGTCAAAAAAAATGCCTTGGTTCTTAACTCAAAGAAGAAGAAAAGAAGATTTCATGAGTTGAATGAAGCATATTAGACTGACCTCAGAAGGTGTGATATCCAGCACTCTCTGATGCCCGTCTGATCCTTTCCCACCAGCTTGTTCGACTATAAAGCTCATCGGTGCACACTCATACAGAAGCCTCAGCTTCCCATTCTTGCTCTTCTTGTCCCTGGGGTACCCATAAATGCCACCGTACAGCAGCGTCCGGTGGAAGTCACCGACCAAGCTTCCAATGTATCTAGCGGAGTAGGGCTTGCCACTCGGACCAGGGTCTTTAAGGTCATCAATGTACTTCTTCAGATTGTCATCCCACAACTGGTAGTTTCCTTCATTAAATGAATAAATCTTTCCAGCCTTTGGTATCTGGATGTTTTCTTGAGTTAAAACAAACTCTCCATACATTGGATCCAAGCTGAAAGAGAACACGCCTTTTCCAATAGTTAGCACAAAAATCACTGAGCTTGAATACATGCAGTAGCCAGCAACAAGGAGGTTATTTCCTGGCTGGCACACATTCACAATACACCTCTGTTCCGTTTGGTCAAGCTGCAATCACCAAATTTTCAAACAATCAAGTTATTAACCATAGACTATCTTCTTTTTGTGTGTTTGATAAACTCATCTGTTTGTGATTGCATCAATTATGGATGGACTCACAGTGGAGTCATCTCCAATATCGGCCAGGCATTCGTCATTGGGGCTGTATATTCCAAAGATGGAACCAGTAGACACTGCAGCATCAATGTTGGATGATCCATCGAGTGGGTCAAAAACAACTATATAGTTTCCAGAGTAACTCTCCTCCACTGCCACTGGCACGTCCTCTTCCTCTGATGCTATGATTCCTGTCCTCCCACTTGATCTCAAGCAGCTAGAGAACACCTGTAATTGCAAACTAACTAATTTTAAAAACATTTCGCTGAATGGTTCAAACTAGAGCGCATCTAATTCATGAAGAAAAGAGTTATCTAAGACTAGAGAAGTTGCCTCAATTGGACCACAAAATAGGAAAATATAAGGTGCTAGTTTTCCTACTTTATTTATAAGCAAAAGCCAGTCATCTTCCACTTAGCTTTTAGTTTATCCCCACAATGAATTTGCATAAATTTGATGACTCATGTAACTGTTCAGTTAGTTTGATGCAAGATAATTAGTTGTTAAGTACAGACCTCATTAGAGACCACGTCAAGCTTCTTCTGGTCTTCTCCTTGAATGTTAACAGCACCTTGAACTCCAGTTAAGTTAGAAATGCTAGCTCTTTGCACCAAAGAAGCAATCTGCTTACATGCCATTGAAATGCTTGATATAACGATAGTGAGCTCAGCATCAATAACACCAGCTTGTTCTTGCTTCAACAGCCAACCAGTCAGTGTTTGAATCTCAAACGTACTCTTCTTTGTTTTAGCATCCGAGGCCGTGCTCACAGCCATGCACTTGAGCCCATCACCACCACGTTTTTTCTTGAAAGTATTCGTGATGTTGGGGTATGGCACCAGTGTTCTTGAGTCAAAGACACATAACTGGGAAGGAGATGGGTGGGATAGTGAGCGTGAGGTTGAGAAGAGAAGATGTGATGATGAAGTTGTTATTGCTGCTGCTTGTGCAACCATGGCTGCTTCTTTTCCTGGTTCGTGGTTTTGCTTCTCTTCTCGTTTTCGGATATATTTTTTTTTAATTATTGGTTTTTCTTACATGGATTGTGTTGGGCATTGAAGGTAGGATTGTGAGGTGGGAAAAGATTTCTGTTAAATTTTGGGTCCCACACTTATCATCGTGTTCTGCGTCCGTTTTGTGATCACTGTTATGGAATATATAGATATTCTTTTTCTCGGTTTAGGGAAGGGAAGGGAAGGGAAGAGGATGGGAATGGCAAATTGCAAGTGGGCTTGTTTTCATGTTCAATTGGGCTGGTGTTTAATCAAAGTCTAGTCTCGTTTGCGGCCACTTAAACAAAAACATGTGGGAATATCATGTTTTTGAGGCTGATTTATTTGAGTGTGGTTGCGGTTGTTTTTTATTAAAAAAATATGTTAAAAAAATATTTTTTTATTTTAAAAAAATTATTTTTGATATCAGCGCATCAAAATGATCTAAAAATACCAAAAAAATATTAATTTGAAGTAAATAAAAAAATAAAATTTTTTAAAAGCCCTTTTGAAACGCAAAAACAAGCAGGATTATGAGTGATGGAATCGCACCCGGTAACTTTTATAATAAAAAAAGACATGTTTTTATTAAAATAAAAAAATATATGAAAAAGAAAGAAGAGTTTTAATTAAAGGAATACATTTATTTGTTTTTTATTATTATTTAAATTAGTGCCATTCTTATGAATATTTATTTTAATTGCTTTAATTTTCATTTAAAAAACAATATTACTGATAAAAAAGATTTTTTTTCTCGAAACAAAAGGAAATGCGTGAAAGGAAAGAGAATTTCTTACTAAAAATAGATATTTAATCTTTCTCATCCCTTATTGTAATCTTGATGTTTGATTTGGTTTAAATATCTTGAATTAACTCATTAAATATCTCTATAATCTTTTTATTTCTTGATATTGTAATGGACCCAATTAACATTTCTAATGAATAATTTGATGATACTTGTTGATTCTCATTATTTTTTTTTCTTAAAAAGATTCGACTTTAATCATCACGTACATCAAACAAAAAAATATTAGAAATATTTAAAGTAGGACTGATGTTATATTCATCTATCTTATCTAGGATGCATCTTAGATTTCTTATGTGTCGGAAATGTTTTCTTTTTTATATACATCCAAATCCAATTACCTTGTTTAAAGATAACATATCTATATTTACAATCTTCGTTAATTTTAAATACATATTGTTCATTCTTTTTATCTACGTCATCATCTTAATATATATATATATATATATATATATATATATATGTATATATATATATATATAAAACGAGTACTATATATTCACTTTGCTAAAATAACAAGGCCTTTAGAGCATCAATATTCTTGCTAGTTATCCTACCTATTTAGCTAAAATATTAAGGATGTATAGAATTTTATTACAATGCATAGTTG
>Ga0325405_1004950_pt1 | contig 13549 bp, 14 predicted proteins | sample PopdelMetagenome_21_FD_205663 | JGI IMG/M metagenome (GOLD analysis project Ga0325405, IMG submission 205663) | Populus deltoides microbial communities from Bellville, Georgia, United States - Xylem-Control-R2 | ecosystem: Host-associated > Plants > Phyllosphere > Stem > Wood/Secondary xylem... | reverse complement strand
TAAAGTAATTAAAAGCTCTAAGAGTTACCTCGCCTCTTTGATTGCTGTCGGTTCCCTCGAAATCCATGGCAATCGTAAAAGGGTCAATATCACTACACTTTGCAATCCAAATGCCCTTGGTTGTTTGCCCTCTGAAACGTATATAACTACATTATCTTCCTCTTTCATGTATACAAAGCAACAAGAACAGTAAAATATACAAATTCTCAACTAAAAATAAAATAAAATCAAACCTTCCATTGTATGCATCCATCTCCTCGAAATTGGTATGGAAGGTCTGATTCATTAGGGTGCTTTTCCCTGTTTAAGATTAATCAAGTAAAAAGCTATCACTACCAACTTCATTAAAATCAATGACTATATATTAAGAAATGATTAATAAATCAACACGAAGTTAAGAAGTTGGACACTTGCTTACCGCTACTCTGTGAGCCAATGATGGCAACAATAGCATAGGAGAGACCGGACTGAGCGAACTCGGTGGCTGTCATGAAGTCTTTGAGTCCATCCACGTTGAACTTGCCATTTCCATCAATCAGCTGCATGCCTTGCTCCATTTTCATTAACGATCTAACTCAACCACAATAACAACAACTATTGAAGTATCTTCCTTCCTGTGTTTGTGTTTCTGGGTTGCGGAGGATTCTTAAAGCAAAAGTAAAGGTGCAGAGACAAAGGATCCTATAAAGTAAGTCTTCATGAGTCTACTTCTACTCGAAGAAGTTGTTTGTTTTTTTGCTTTTGAGTTCCCTCCCCAGCAAGATAATAGTAAACTATAAATTAGTCTCTCTAGTTTTGACTAATGAGTTAAACAATCCCTCTAGTTTCAAAAACAAACTAATTAGTTCTTATGTTTTTAAATTCACACCCTTAACATGATTTGTTTCATCTATTTCATGTTCTTTATCAATTGATTTCATTTTTTATTTTCAGTATCTATTTCAAGAGAAAAAAAAGTAGTAGTAGATATTACGAAAAGCTTACAAGGAGAAAAGAAAAAAACTTTGTTCAAAACATTAATAAAGTTTTTTTTTTAAATCATTATAAAAATAATAAAAATGTTTAAAGTAAGTAAAGTGGCAGGAACAAAGGATCCTATTAAAGTAAGTCTTCATGAGTCTACTTCTACTGGAAGTTGTTTGCTTTTTTGCTTTTGAGTTTTTACCCCACTAATAATAATAATAATAATAATAATAATAAAAACTCAATTTAGGACTAAACCTATAGACTCACTCTCAAGCCTCAACTGAGTCCCAAATCCATAAAATAATCAATTTGATCCCAAATGTTTAAAACAATTCTCAATCAGGTCTTTCTATTAATGTTCATCAATATTTTTTTCAAATTTTCTTTAATCCATTTAGTTTTAATTGTATAAATTAAGCATATAAGATTTAAACTATTAAAAGAAATTGATTAAACGATACAATTGAGAAATGCAAGAAATATTTTAGATTAATTAAGTTGAAAAATTGTATAGATTGGAAATGTAATGGAGAACAAGTAAATGGATGTACGATTAAATTGATGTTTTCTTTTATTATGTTTATTGGAAATTTGACATAGTTTTTTTTTCATAAATATAATTTTTAGTTACTTTGTTTGTGTTAAAGGGGTAACATAACATAGCCAAGTTTAATGTCTTAACTCAGTACTCTTCTTATATTAGGCGTAAAAAATTTAGTGCTCCTAGTGTTACTTGTAATTGAGCCCATAATACTTGGGGTAAATTATAATTTATAGTTAGTTTTACTTTTAATTGAAACATAATAACCCTAAATAAAACAAATTAAAATAAATGATAAAATTAAGAAAAAATTCATCTAAAAAGAGAAACAATAAAACAACCTAAATTAACACATATTAGCTCACAAAACTCATGATCTAGATCATGAGAGTGAGGTAATTTTATAGAAAATAAATTAAAATAAATAAGAAAACATAATCCATAATCAACCAAATGCTCAGGATGTTGAATGATGAAATTAAAAAAAATATCATTTAAAAAATAGATAAAAAAAACTTGAGACAACTAAGTTAACTCGTTGAACCATAGCATAGGTCATAAGACTAATATAACCACCAAAAAAACAAACCACAACAAATTATAAAATTCAATCTCCAATAAACCAAGTGTTGCATGATGAAGTTAGGGAAAAAACATGGGTTTAGAAAAAAGAAAAAGAAATTATTTACATAACAAAACGGTTAGAACAAATTTGGAATGTTTAGGCTGGAATTTGACCAAAAAATCCAAAATGGACCAAGATCCTAAGTGAGATGAAATTTATTTCGAGTTATTTTATTTTTTTTAACTAGTATAAGATATATTGAACATTCAAGATGAAAGAAAATAAAATTGACAACCTTGACAAATAATGTTGATTTGTCAAACACAACACTTTTTGGAAGAATATATGAAATATAATGAAATTGGAGTTTTCAAATTATGAAAGTGTAAGTGTTAGTTACATTATTATAAAACCTGGACTAGCTCGAGGGTTAACCTAGGGCCTAGACTAGTTCGGGTTAACCAAAAAAATCTCTAAGAAGTTTTCTCAATCAAACTCAGATGACCTGCTTGGTTGACTCGGAACCAAGGTGATCTAACCTAGTTGGCTCCAGGCCTAGACTATTCACCAAAAACCCCCTAGAAAATTCATTCAATCAAACTTCAATTACCCATTTGCTTGACCCAATATTCAGGTGACCTAACGAAACCTAGGTGAGACATAACTATGTTTTTTTAAATGGCGCCATTTTAAATTAAGGATAAAAAAATCCTCAATCTCAAAACAAACATCCACCATGTAAAACACCTAATCCCCTCTCCCTTTCAGCCTCAAGCCTGCTTCTTCATTTTCTTTTTCCCTTATAATCGAGGGCCTCAACCTCATCAACACCTCTTGTAATATCTCTTCCTGCTCCTCTAGTTAATTTATTAGCGACAAGAAGTCTTGCCTCAGCCTTTCCCTCGTAACGGAGAAAACCAATAGCAAGATCAACTGATGACATTGATGTTGTTACAGCCGGATATCGTGACGATCGATTAAAAATTTTCATAGAATTTATTGGATAAAGAATAGATATCTTACATCTCGTTATTTGGGGAATTTTCCAACTACATGGAAAAGATATAAGGGTGTGTTTTGTTAAACACACTCTTAGCAAACACAATTTATGCTGGATGGGTCTAAGGTCCCGACCCAACCCACTTTTTTTCTTCTTTTTTTTACTAGGCTGGGTCTAGCCCAGCCGTACGGGCTGGGCCAGACCCAGCGAGCCGGGTTACTAGTAACCCGGCTCCTTTTTCTTTTCTTTTTTTTTTAACTCGCAAGCGTGCGTGAACTGTTCACGCACACTTGCTACAGAAGGGGAGTAATTAAAATGCAGGGAGCGGCAAAATGCAGGTGCTGGATGAAGCACTCCTCGGACTCCCTCTCTGCTCCTAGTCTTCTCTTCTTCGTCTTTACGTTTTGCTTTCTTAAGACCCAGTCCTCTCCTCCCTTCCTCTCTCTTTTCTTTTTATTTTCTTTCTGGTTTTTATCTCTGTATCGTCTATGTTTTTTTTCGTTCTCTCTCTCTCTCTCTCGGTCTCTCTTGCATTTTTTTTCTTTTCCTTTTTCCTCTGGTTGATGGGATTAACTAGGTGAGGGGAAGTTTAAGTCCCCTGTTCCTCTCGAGCCATCTCTGTTTTTGGTTCTGCCTCCCTGTTCTCCTGGTCTCCTCTCGTCTGGTTCTCCCACCTGCTTTTTATAGGGCTGGACTTCTGGTGGTTCATCTGCCACCGTCTCTTCCCTTTCAGGATGAGGATAAGCGTGGCTTGGGGTGTTGGTGTTCTGCCCGGACTCGGACACCAACAGTCCCGCCACGACTGGACTATTGGTGGTGGATTTTGACCCGGACCCTGGCTGTGTATTTGGAGGGGTAGCATAATTGGCTTGGGACACTTGGTAGACCACATCGGTCCGCGTTTGCTACGTTTGAGCCGCCCGTCATGGGTGGCATTTTGAATTTTTTTCCTCATAGGCAGCCGTTTCTAGGCTGGGGCGGCTCCTTTTCCATTTGGTCCTCGAAGTTGACTTGTTTTAATTAAGCCCCTGGTCAAAATTATAATTAGACCCCTGGTTTCGGCGCCTAGTCACGTTGGTCCCTGGAATTTAATCTATTGCAATTTTGACTCAAATTGACCCTGAACTTTGATATTTATTCAATTAAGCCCCTTATTGCATTAATTAACTTTATCAAAGTTTAATTATATCCCAAAACTTATCAATTCTTTCAATTTTTACCAAAATTGACTTCCAAACTTAATCTCATTCTGATTATTCCTTAAAACTTTCAATCTGTGTTGACTTGAACCAAACTTCAAATTATTCTTCATTCATTTTCATTTTTTTAGTGAATTTATCTTGTTAAAAATTGAATTATGACAAATATCTTTACAAATATATCATCCACTGGTCTGAGGGGCTTAAAAATTGGTGGTTGGGTTTGTAGTATCCAGTCTTCTAGTTATGGTCACATGGTTGTGGAAAAGTGAAAGAGAACAAAAGGAGAAAATATTAGTTATGCTTTCGCCATTTACCTCTTACAAAATTCGGGTAATTTATTGAACATTGCTTTATTGTAATCGATCATGTAGTACTAATTCTCTGAAATCTTCATTGTTGAAGCAATTATGGTGGTGTTTTTAAAAGCTCTTGGAGTTTGTAACTATTAGGAATTTGTTTTAATTAAACAAATTATAGGTGAGTGAGGAATTAATCTCAAATAACTATTTTTACATTATATTGTTTTGGCTAACCTAATTCTTTTACATTTTATTTACGATCTTTTATCTAAAGTTTGATTAATTTCCTTCTATTCATCTAAGTGATTCTTAACTTTGACTGCCACTTGTTTTGAAAAATTATTCACTATTTCCATCATAGTACGATTAAAGTCAAAGATTACTTCATCATTTCGTTTCTTTATTTTGACATTCAATTTTGAATTAACATTTTCTAATTCCTTAATCATTCCTTTATAAGATTTCTTATTTAAGTTTTGAAATTTTTTTACTTCATGTTCTAGACTTCTTTCACCATTTTCTCTCTCTCAAATTTTTGGCTCTAGAATGTCATGGTTAGATCTCTCATTCATTATCACAATCCCTTTATGATGATCTTTAATTAATTATTTTCACCTTTTGTTTGTGTTTTTCTTTAATTTCTTCGAAAAGAAGCCTATATTTTTCTTCAATTATTTTGTTAGCTTCTTTCACCATTTGTTCAAAGAGTGTATATCTCTCTTCTACACTTATAAACTTGCATTCCTCTTGTTTTTTTTTTACTGCTACCCTTGAAATGATTGATTCTATATTTCTTTTTTCAACAAGAACATCCACCAAATCTTTTTTTTCTTCTAGATTTTCTAGTAATTTTGATATTTATAGTCCTATTGTTTCAAAGAAACAAATATGAGACTCCCACTGTAGTCACCAATTATTTCAGGCTCTTTTGTGCTTGCCTCAATTAAAAAAACTTTGAATTTCAAAATTAGATGCTAAATTTAATGTTAACAATCTGAACTTCAGACACTGTTCTTATATAACTCTATACTTGTAGTTCCAGACTTGTAACAATATTTTAAAATTTTTATGGTCTTTTAAAATGGAGGGTTTAAACTTATTGGCAAACCTAAGTTTCCATACCAATTATTAGAAATTAAACACACAAGTATTTGAATTTTTCAAGTACTTATTGATTGATCAAACGCTTATTAAAATTATGAATGCATTTGCTTTTATATTTATAGAGAAATTACAACCTTTAACTACCATAATCCAATAAATTTTTTAACTAACTAAGCCAACAAGGAGAGCTAATTAGTTTAGCACAAATCTTTTTTTTATTAAGAATTTCATACTTACACTAAAATTTACTAGTCTAACATAAATATTTTTTTAATAGAGAATTTTTACTTACACTAAAATTTTATTTAACAGTTACTATAAGATAGAATTAGTGCTAAAAGAACTATCCTTTACCTTATTATTTTATAGATTCTTTCCACCATTTCTATAGGGATGAAAAATGGTTTGTTATCCTTTAATACTAGGATGTCGAAATTGTTTTTCTTAATATGTTTTATCCAAATATATTTAGTAGGTAACAAAAATTCAGGAAACAATTTTTTTTCAAAGTTTAAAATAAAAATATTGGTAGCTTTATTGAGGGAAAAAAATAGAATTACACATATCAATAAATTATTCTGAATCACATGAAATAATAATAAAAATAGTCTAAAATAAAATAAATCACAAAACATAGTTTCTTCTACGATAAACATGGCCAAATACATATGGCACACAAATCATAAAATATATTATTCATTGTCACAGTCATCAGCGCTCTCGCAATCAACATTGTCATCTGCTAGGTCAGCGGTACTATCATCAGCACTTTCATCGACACTCTCGCAATCGACATTGTTTTCACCAAAAGCAAAACAAAAAATTTTCATCACTTCTCAAAACCTCTTCTTAGGAATCACTTGAATTTCTTCAGAATGAGTTTGCTTTAAATCGATGTCAAAATGATTTCTGTGTCTAGAATAGCTATGAAGTTCCAAAAATTCTGCATGAAAACAACTCCTTGTCAAACTTTCCTTCACATAGCCTCATCCCCAAACCCGAATTGAATACTTGGGGGGCATGATCAAGCTGGGGGGCAATCAAAAGCTCTTGCTAGGGCTGGCTCCATGATTCCCTTTCTAAAAAAAATGTCGGGCAAAATTAGTAACCCTTGATATAAAGGGTGGAGGACAAAGAAGTATGATAATATCAAGTCCTTCCTAGAGGTCAAGATCACAAGAGATGACTCAAATAAGCAAGAGCGAAGAAGCCATCGAAGTTTACTACCAACACTCCACCTTTGAGAAAGGAAAGATACCATGAAGAAACGAGGAACTATATTTCTCAGGTAAGTATACATGCATATTGATCATAATGCATTGCTTTCAACATTGTCAGATCGGTGTTTCATCATCACCTTTTGGGTAGTGTGTTTTCTAACCCTATCTCATTTCGAGTGCGCCTTTGTGCCCTGACTTCCTTTTGAGTGCGCCTTTGAGCCCTCACTTCTTAGGTAGTGCGTTTACCTCCTTTCGAGTGCGCTTTTGATCCCTTACTCTTTCTTTGTTTTTTTTACCTGGGTAGGTCACCCATTACAATGAGACCACTTTTTCCCTTTTCCACTTGGGTAGGTCACCCATTACAATGAGACCATCTTTTTTTCTGGGTAGGTCACCCATTACAATAAGACCATTCTCCATGTTTCTTTTTTATTTGGGTAGGTCACCCATTATAATGAGACCATTCTTCCACCTGGGTAGGTCACCCATTACAATGAGACCACTCTTTTCTTTTTCCATCTAGGTAGATCACCCATTACAATGAGACCATTCTCCATATTTTTTTTTTCTGGGCAAGTCACCCATTATAATGAGACCATTCTTCCACTTGGGTAGGTCACCCATTACAATGAGATCACTCTTATCTTTTTCCACCTGGGTAGGTCACCCATTACAATGAGACCATCTTTTTTTTTTTCTGGGTAGGTCACCCATTATAATGAGACCATTCTCTATGTTTTTTTATCTGGGCAGGTCACCCATTACAATGAGACCATTTTTTCACCTGGGTACGTCACCCATTACAATGAGACCACTCTTTTCTTTTTCTATTTGGGTAGGTCACCCATTACAATAAGACCACTCTTTCTTTTTTTCCACTTGGGCAGGTCGCCCGTGAAAATAGACCAGGGTAAGTGTGCGTGGGCTGGTCGCCCCTGAAAATAGCCTAGTGTGAGTGTGTGGGCTGGTCACCCCTGAAAATAAACCACCTTTCTTCAAAAAGGACAGGTCCCCCAAGATAATGAAATCATTTTTTTTTTCTTTTCTTTACAAAGCTTACTATGCAAAACATTGAGTTTTGCTTCGTAAGCATTGTAAAGAGAGGACATCTGTTGTTACCCAATTTTTGACTCACTTATTTGATAAAATTTTCAAAATTCAAAAATAGTGAAAAACAACAAAAATCCAAAAAAATACATATTTTAATATATATTTGCATCGTTTGTAGCATTTTCAACATCGTCTCAAAAGAATTTAAATTTTCAAAGGTCTTTTGAACGCGTTTGACTTTTCACGCATTATTTTTAAAATCAATGATTTTCCTCATTCGAGTTGATGTTGATAAGAAAAAAAATCAAATTTACAAAAAAAGAAGAAGTTGAGAAACCAAGTTTGGGGACCTAACAACATTTTTACCTATAAATAGGAGTTTCAAACACATACACAAGGAGGGGTAATTTTGCATATTTGAGGGAAACACAAGAAAACCCTAAACCTAAACCTATCTCTTTCAAAACCAAAGCCGCCCCCTGGCTTGGGATTTTCTCTCCGGAGACTAGCCCCTCTCCTTGATCACCCTCCCTCATCTCACCAGACCTCACGCTCCCTGAGCCAAACCCAAACCAGCCTCATTTTCTTCTTTTTTCTTCCTCAACCGCCTCCTTCCTTGGCCACTCCCCTCCTCCAACCGTCGCTCTCCCTCTCCAAGCCATAGATGATTCCCTATTCTCTCCTGAACAACCCGAAACCAACCCTAGCAACCAACAAATCATCTTTCTCCATAACCCAAAGCCATCCCCCTTCATTCTCCCCTCTTAGTAGCCGTTTCAACTTCTTCTCCATCACAAACTGAACCAGGTCTCCTCTCTCATTCAACCATCCACCAGTGGCAGCCGAACACAGCAACAACCCCCACTCTCTTCATCATCTTCTTCAACCGGTCAACAGCAGCCCTTCTACAGCAACGACGCCCACAGACCCACAGTTTCCCTCTTCAGCCGCAGGCGCCATTTCTTTTTTCCTCTCCGACCGGACAACCACACCCATCTCCAAATCTGCTACCTGAAGAAGAAAAGAACATCAAGCCGAAAAGAAGAAAGAAGAAGGTTTACAGATCTAAAAAGGGAAAAATCCAAGAACAGATCTGGACTAAAATAGACCTGCTTGTTGCATTGTTGAGTGTTTTGCAAGTCACCGCCAGCGAGGAAAAGAAGAAGGGAGGAAGCCATTTCAAATCCACCCCGTCCATTGGTTTTGCTTGCGGCGGTGCGTGTGCGCCACCAGTGGCGGCAGCGTGTGGAGCAGACACGCCACCACTGTTCCGGCAATTCCAGAAAGCCTTCCCTGCAATTCCTGGAATCTTTGAGGTTTATTTTGTAAATTTAAAATTATTTAATATACTTTTTGTTTAGTTTTGAATTGTTATTTGTAGCGTGCAAATGTGGATGTAAAAAAGAAAACAAAAAAAATATAGTGAAAGTGAATGTGTGTGTTTGTATTTTTTTATGGATGTTTTTTTTATGATAAAATCGCAAAGAATAAAGAAGAATTTAATATTTTGATTTGCTCACGGTAAAAGATTATGAACTTACACGTAAGTCGTATTTCTAATATCCGATGAAAAGACAAAATCTTTAAAACTTATTTATTACATCAAATCGCGAAACAGCTTACCTCAGATAGGGTGTGCTAGGGGTGCTAATACCTTTCCTAGTCACAACCAGTCCCTTACGCTTGAATCTCTGACAAGACCAGTACTACATTCGAGTTTCCTAGTGACCCTGAACCAAATACTAGATGGCGACTTCCAACCCAACAATCAAATAAAATGAAAATCGCCAATGACGTCGCGCAGGGGACGTGCGACAGGAAGTGTCACCTTCAAAGTCATTGGCAGTTCTGTCATTGGCGGTGTCACTGGCATTCTGGAAATCGAGACTGTTATCGACAGTTTCACCTACAAGGTCATCGACAATGCCATTGGCCCTGTTATCGGTATTCTCGTTGGCATTGAAATTGTCCAGCTTCAGCATGTGTCTCTTGATTATCTTTCTGAGCATTGTTGACGCCACGTCCCCTGCTTTCTTTGCCGAAACTGCATCCCAATCCCCTACGAACGCTGCCGCTGCAACTCCTGCCCCTGCCATGCCACCTATTCCCAGCGCTACGCCTCTCACAGCCTTTGCCTTTAATGTATTGTAAAGCTTATGAAGAAAACACCATGTGTGCTATGTGATTATAGAGTAGAATATTAATCCAATACATGTACATATAAGAAACTTTAATTGATGCAATATATATCTATATATAATTAATATATTCTTGCGTTTGTATACGTATAAGAAACTTTGCTGCTATGAGCAATGGGGGCCTATCATAGAACAGTCGTGGTCTTGGGACACCACGAGCAGCAAGAAGATTGATCATGCTTTTGAAGCTTGAACATCCCAACCTAATTTTCCTTTTAGAAACTAGGATAAAATTACATGAATCGTCAATAGTCGATGATTGTTGGGATTTTAGAACGTGAAAGAGCTTTCCCTGACTGGTATGAATTTTAATACAAGGAAATTACCTTATAAAATCTGGTTTTCGTTTTGGATTCCATTTTCTCAATGTCACAAAGAAGAATTCCCCTGACTGCTGAAGCATCCCATTCCTTACTTATGGAGACATCTGATATAGAGAAAGCCATTAATATATAGGGAACTGAAGAAAATGACATGCCTGTTAGAAATTAATTTTAAATTTAGTGATTTTTTTTAATTTAATTCAGATTTAATCCAACCAATTTCAGCATTTTATATCGATAGTAGCCCATGTATATATGCGAGCATCATTTGCGAGTCTTTCGTCCAGGTTTGAAACCCTTAGCAATCATACTTTCAAAGTGAAGGATTATAAACTATGAAGTTTATGATTTCAAAGGTTGAGTTAATGTAGTACGTTAGCAATTTAAGTAGACTCTTTATTATCAAACGAAATAATAAACAGATAATTATTGCATGCTATACATAGTTAACATTGCATTACCTTTACATCCCTTTTCAAATTGGTGCATGGCGTCCTTAACAATATGATCAATGGAAGCCTCAAACCCATCTCTAGATGCCTCCTTCACCCTCTTTACCAACCTGTTCCTAAAACTTTTAAGTGCGCTATAATGGAGATGTCGCAGCATGTCAACATAAGCTGGGTGTAGAACCTACATAACAGACCAGAAACTTGATCACCAGGAACAATGACAGATTTTTAGGTCAAACTAGAAAAATATTGCAGGCATTACTGAAGAGGTATCACCTAATTACAGAAGCAAACGAAAATGTTTACATATTAATTAAGGCCTTACTTTTAGTGCTTCTGTTTCCAACTCTTGTCGTTTCTCATCTCTAATACTTTCTTTAAAATGAGTGGCCTCCTTGTCATATCTATTGAAAAATCAGTATTACAAGCCCATAAGCAACAGTAGAGGTTCCAAATCAAGTTGAACAAGAAGTTGTATACTTCAATATTTTGTGTGGAAGAAAGCTACTGAGATAGAGGAAACTTCCAATACAGCCCATGTAATGATCATACTGCTTTAGTGCATGCTTTGCAACATTTTGATTCTGCATTGAATAGAAGAGATGCATGCAGAACGTATAGCTTTCCAAAATAGAGAGCAGGATGTACACTTACTGGGAGAGGGAGTTTTTCAAAATAGATATGAGCTTTTTCCTAAACTTCGGCTCTGGACTAGCTTTAACAGCTTTTCTCAATGCCAACCAAGTCTGTAGGAAATCAATTGTATAACGAATGATATGATTCTTGCATCAAGGTAGCACAATAACTTTTGTAAGAAGAAACAAAGAAGAAAGAAATACCTTATCAGATTTCAAACGACTGAACGTCTCCTTGGCAATTTGTTCACATCGAAATGTGGCAACCATCACCTGATAAATAAAATTGAGAAATATGATCACACGAGAACATCCAATTAAAGTTTGTGTATATACATTTTTTGCAAAAAAAATCATTAATATTTAAATAAACCTCTACAGCAGGAAGATCAAGATCCTTGTTCTCCTTTATGGTTTTCCATAGATGTTCTGCACGAAGGGAAAACCCTGAAGCAGGTTGGACATCCTTCCTATCACCAGCAAGACCTCCAGGAGAGATAGAATGGAAGAATCGCTGCCTTAGTCGATCAACCTGTAAAATACATCACGTAAGGGATTTCAGTCAATAATAACAATAATAATAGCACAACTAGGTAACCAAAAAGCATAAAATTCTAATTAACCAACTAAATTTGGTGATAGGAATTGTTTAAAAAAGATAAAATAAAAATATTCTAATTAACCAAACAACACTTTAAATTTTTATATATTTCTATATATAAATGTAATGCTGAAATTTAATATCATTTTTTTGTGAAAAATCTAATTATCATCATTTATAAAAATAATAATTAGGGACTTTTGGTCTATCTGAATAATAAAAATAGATTATAAAGTGATCTGATTAACAAATTATGGAGTGATAATAACCACATAATAATAAAAATAATACCAATGGCTTTGAATTCTAATTTATTTGGTAACAAAGCTAAAGCCTTTAATACAGTCCATCAGTTGAAAACAATTAATTTACCTTATCTTTAAACTTCTCCTCCTCTGATTCATAGCTAGGCAAAGCAGTGACCTCCACCTTCATTTTTATCCTTAATTTAGTGACAACTGAGAGTGGCGTTTGTCACACCCGGATATCGCGGCGACCGATTAAAATTAATCACTTGATTGAAAAAAAAAACAGATATCTGACATCTTGTTCTTCGGGGGAAACGGTCTTGTTTAAGGAGTCGCCACCTAGTATTATGGTCACTAGGAATCCTAACTGGTCAACAGAGATTCTATAGTACGGGACTAGTTACAAGAAAGGAAAGATATTATCACCCCATAAGCGTCCCACATGAGAAAAGCTGCATTGCTGGTTTTATCTTAAATTGCTAAAGGTTTATTTGTATTCCATTTTTATTGGTCATCCTATAATATTCTCGACTCTGGCATCAGTGAATATTCGTCTATGAATATTTCCAACTCTGATGTTGGTAAATATTGTGTAACCCAAAAAGTACAGCGTTCCTGACTCTGGCGTCAGTTAATAAATCTGCAAAATTCTATATTAAAAGAAACGACAATTATTTTTTTGTTTTTTTAATTTTTTTATTTATGTAGCCCGGTCTCAAAAACTTAAAAAAAGAGGTCGGGTCACTGGTCCAAACCAGAACCAGTGACCCGGTTTGGCCACTGTTGCATGCATGCGTGAGTCATGCATGCATGCAACAGTAACAGGGTAATTTTTTTTTTGATAATCATCGAGAGTATATTGAAAAGGCCATAAAGCGAATAGCCAAAGAGAAATACAAGAGATAAAAAAAAAAAAAAAAACTGATCTACTACAGTAAACAACAAGAAGACTACCTAAGATTTCTTATTACACCATAATTTGATGCCATCAGGAGATCTTAAGAGGTCATTTCCTGTATAATTGAAGTTTGAATCTTGAGAATGCAACCAAATAGCAACCCGATGAAGGATGATGGAAAAACAATCAAACAAGTTTATAGTTCCCTCCTCAAAAACAATTTTGTTCCTCAGCAACCATATACCCC
>Ga0325405_1004948_pt1 | contig 13550 bp, 19 predicted proteins | sample PopdelMetagenome_21_FD_205663 | JGI IMG/M metagenome (GOLD analysis project Ga0325405, IMG submission 205663) | Populus deltoides microbial communities from Bellville, Georgia, United States - Xylem-Control-R2 | ecosystem: Host-associated > Plants > Phyllosphere > Stem > Wood/Secondary xylem... | reverse complement strand
AAACATTGCATTCAATCGATCATACATTGTGGAGACCTATAGTTCCTCTCCAATTGTTTTTCCAATGATGTCCTCTTTTGTTAAAGCTTCGGGGACGACCCCCAAAACTTGACTACCTCCTAAAAATGCAGCTATTGCCACACCCCCATTAACCCAAGACTGCCTCCTCCATACACTAATTGAATCTTTCTCTCAGCTAATATCTGACCAAGATGAAGTTAAATATAGTAGACATCCCACTATTTTCCTATAGAGTTCTTCATCAGCCAACTCACTTCTATCCATCTTTTTCAATTTCTCACCAGTTTGCAGAGGAATTAAAACTGGTTTACAATCTTCAAGTCCAAAATTTATCAGCAAGGATTTTGCATACTTGCCTTGATGAATAAATATTCCTTGATCAGTTTGCAGTATTCCCATACCCAGAAAATGATGAAGAAGTCCAAGATTTGACATCTTATATCTCTGCATCATTTCCCTTTTGAGTAAAGTAAGCATCCTCTCATTGCTGCCAATATAGATAATGTCATCAACTTAGATTGAAACAATAATCAATTCTCGTTCATAGTCACACCTGGTATACAGAGTAGCTTCACTTGTGCTTCTCTTGAACTTGCACATGGAGAGGTATTTGCCAATCTCACTATACCAGGCTCTAGGAGCCTGCTTAAGTCCATATAAGGCCTTTCTTAACCTGTAGATCTTGTGCCCTGCATTCTTTACTTTGAAACTTTCAGGCTGTTCAACATATACTTCTTCATCAAGCACACCATTTAGGAATGCTGACTTAACATCCAACTGAAACAGCTTCCAACCCTTTTATGTTGCAAGTGTAATAAGAGTTCGAATTGTGTCTAACTTTGCCATTGCTGCAAAGGTTTCATTATAGTCAATCCCAGGTTTATGTGCATACCCTTTTGCTACAAATCTGGTTTTATGTTTTTGAACTGTCCCATCCAAATTGAGCTTGGTCTTGAACACCCATTTCACTCCTATAACAGGTTTGTCAACAGGTCTCTCTACTAATTCTCAAGTATTATTTTTCTCTATCATTTCCAGTCTGCATTCATAGCTTGTTGCCAAACTATATCTCCAGCTGCTTCTTGATAATTCTCTGGTTCTATGATGCACATGTGACACCTTGCATATATATCTTCTAGGGTCTTTAATTTGACTGAAGTGGAACTAGGTGTGGAGTTTTGACTACTACCATCCCTGACATCTTCAATTAACTCTCCAACTGTAGAGTTAAAATGAGAGCCTCCAGCATTGTCAAACTGAGTTGCATCAGTTTGTTCTTCATTGTTCTCACCTTCTGCTTCATTTTCATCAAGATTGAAGATATTGGCACAAAGTTCACTTGATTTCTTTCCTAACTCCATGACTTTCCTCACTAAAAATTACACTTCTTGAGAGCACAATTCTCTCTGATTTCAAATCATACACTATATACCCTTTTTCACAGCTTCCATATCCCACAAAACTCCCTTCCTAGCTTTGTCATTGTCACACCCGGACATCGCGGCGAACCAATTAAAAATTATCTTGAATATGGAAAAAGAATATATATCTGGCATCTTGTTCTTTTAGAGGAAAAATGTCTTGTTCAAAGTGTAGCTGACGCCAGTGATTGTTGCTTTAGGCGAGGAGGAAAGGAAAGATGGGTTCCCTCTGCTGCTGTTACTGTTACTAATCTTGACTGCAAACAATGTTAAGGATGGAATTCTCAGTTGGAGGCAGCACTGTTTAATGGCTGAGGATGCAATCCTGCTATTGTCAACGTAAAGCAACTTTGTCGTTGTATTTCTCATGAATAGGAAGCTAGCCTTGAGGGGCAGGGACGGTGCTATGCAGAGAGGATGGTTTGCTAGAGATACGGTCGGTGCAGGATGGACAACTGATGCAAGGGAGGAGACGCACGGTTGCCGCTGCGTTGCTGTTGGAGTTGTAGGAAATACACAGTGCTGCAGCAACGGGTTGCTTTTTGGCAGTTTTTTTTTTGTTTTAGTTTCTTGTTTCCTCTCGTGACTTTGGGGAAGAAAAGGGTTCCCGGCTGTGAGGAAAAAGCCTTTTGCTCCCGGAGGAGGGGCGACCTCAGGCTGAGAAAGATGGTTTTTCTTTTGTGTTCTGCTCAGTGTAGGTTATAGGGATAAGCTAAGGGGGGCTGGGCAAAAAAATAAAGGAAAGGGGCTGAGGGGGGCGGCGGCTAGTATAGGGTTCGCCGCCCCCTTTTTTTTTTTTATGTTTCTCTTTTTAAGGGTGTTTGGTAATGGCTCTTCTCTGGAGTTTTCTCTGTCTCCCCTTTGCATACATTAAAATCTGTATTTATTGCACAAAAGTCCCTTCGCGTGTGAGAAACCAAATTTCAATCAAACTCAATCTGTTCTTTGAAGTTTGAATTTGATTAAGAATCAAATTTGAAAGTAGATAACTATCATTATCTTGAAGACAAGGATTATCTTGAAGATAAAGATAGAATGATAAAAGTACATTGTAGTCCTTAATTTTCACGCAAGTTCACAAATCACATTGTTCATCGAAATAAATCTCTGATATTTTAATTTTACATTTTAAACCCTGTAAAAATTAAATTAAAAGCCAATGGGCTAAAATTGGGTTACAACAGTTGCCCCTTCTTTACAATGCTTACGATGCAAATGCATTAGAAAATTTATTTTCTTTTGACTTTGTATAGTAAGTTTTGTAAAGAAGAATAATTGTGAAAACCCTTTCTCTTTTTCTTTTTTTTTGATTGATTTTTTTGAGTTTTTTTTTCAAATGGTCTAATTGTTTCAGGCGACCTGCCCAATGAAGAATGAAACGCGAAAAGGGTTTTGCGAGTGGTCTAATTGTTCCAGGCGACTTGCCCGATAGGAAGAAGCAACGAGAAGGATTTCGTGAATGGTCTCATTTTTCCAAGTGACCTGCCTGATGAAGAATAAAATGCGAAAAGGGTTTCGCGAGTGGTCTAATTATTCCAGGCGACCAGCCCGATAGGAAGAAGCAACGTGAAGGATTTCGCGAGTGGTCTCATTTTTTCAAGTGACCTGCCCGATGAAGAATAACGTGAAAAGGGTTTCGCGAGTGGTCTATTGTTCCAGGCGACCAACTCGATAGGAAGAAGCAACGCGAAGGATTTCGCGAGTGGTCTAATTGTTCCAGGCGACCAATCCGATAGGAAGAAGCAACGCGAAGGATTTCGCGAGTAGTCTCATTTTTCCAGGTGACCTGCCCGATGAAGAACAAAACATGAAAAGGGTTTCGCGAGTGCTCTAACTATTCCAGGCGACCAGCCCGATAGGAAGAAGCAACGCTAAGGATTTCGCTAGTGGTCTCATTTTTCTAGGTGACCTCCCCGATGAAGAATGAAACGCGAAAAGGGTTTTGTGAATGGTCTAATTGTTCCAGGCGACCAGCCCGATAGGAAAAAGCAACGTGAAGGATTTCGTGAGTGGTCTCATTTTTCCAGGTGACCTGCCCGATGAAGAATAACATGAAAAGGGTTTCGCGAGTGGTCTAATTGTTCCAGTCGACCAACCTGATAGGAAGAAGAAACGCGAAGGATTTCACGAGTGGTCTCATTTTTCCAGGTGACCTGCCTGATGAAGTATAAAACGCGAAAAGGGTTTCGCGAGTGGTCTAAGTGTTCCAGGCGACCAACCCGATAGGAAGAAGCAACGCGAAGGATTTTGCGACTAGTCTCATTTTTCCAAGTGACTTGCCCGATGAAGAATAAAATGCAAAAATGGTTTCGCGAGTGGTCTAATTGTTCCAGGCAACCAGCCTGATAGGAAGAAGCAATGCGAAGGATTTCGCGAGTGGTCTCATTTTTCTAGGTGACCTCCCCGATGAAGAATAAAACGCGAAAAGGGTTTCGTGAGTGATCTAATTGTTCCAAGTGACCATTCTCTTGCGAAGTTTGAAAAACTCGATGTCCAATGTCTTAAAGTTTAGATGATATGCATGCATCTTTACCTGATTTGAAATATAAGCCCCCATTTCTTCTTAATCTTTTTGTTTGATTGATGACGACTTGCTATCTCTGATTTGGGTCATCTTCATCGTTTTAGCTTCTAGCCTACTCGAATTGGCCCATGCAAGTCTCTTCTCAGATTCGTTTACACAATTTAGCCGTTATGGTGCCCATCGTGACTCACTTGCTTGCTAGAGATTTTTCATCTCGTCAAATAATTTGAGAGGATCATTCATTAATCCACATCTCACTTTTAAAAACATTCATTGTCACTTGTTTGAAAGGATCAAGCTACCTTTTATAAACCAAGATGCCCCCTTGTTTTGTTGTAGGAAATGTTCATCTTTTTTTCTAGAAGGAATCGATTTTTCCTTCTAAACATAATGTTGCCCCTTATACTGGCCGTTGCCCCTTAGGTGTGCTTTGTCAACAACTCTGCCAAATAATGGTTTTTAAGCGACCATTTTCTCATTTCTCCCATTTTTAGTTTGGTGAAGGAATATTTGTGCAGAATGAATCTTGAAATCTTAATCTTGCATTTTGAAAACAAAAATTGTTTTGATGTAAGTTTAAAAGCATTTGCTTTTGAAATCTTACAACTCCTTGGTTTTTTCTTGGAAAAGAGATTATTTGCTCTTGTATTTGGCGATATAGTATTTGGTGAAAGTACATCATGAGGTGACCTTCCGTTTCTTATGGGTTTCCAAAGTGAAGGGCTCGAGAAACAGCTCAAGGTTTTGTTTGAGAAAAACTTGTCTCTTTCGGAACACTTATTTTATCAGCATGAATAATAATGAATAACTTGTGCTCAATGTCATGACTCTAATAAAGAAGTACTTTTTGTATTTTGAGAGTATTGCTTATTAACCCACGTTGCTTGCTTGCTCGATTAGAAAGGACTTCTACAAGCATGTAATGTAGGTTGAGGTTTTTGATTATGAAAGAAAAGATCATAAGGCTCAAAGAGTGTTTCAGGGTTTCAAAGACTGAGGATCACTATCAGCAGTTCGACTCTTTGTGTCGTTCATCTTTTCTTTCGCCGCTTTTCTTTGATTTGCTTTTTCATTGCTGTGCTAGGGCATACTCACTTTATCTTGGTTATCACTCTTTCTTGTGATTTGGGCATGCCCCCTAGTCATTGAGTTTCTTGGGCTCTTTTGGCTTTTTGGTTTTCTCACGGTTTTTTTCATCTTTTTTCCTTGAAATTTTCATTTGCCCCTAGTGCGGGGTGTGATCCTAGTCGGGTTTTTTAATGAAAGAAAAATTATTCAGGCTAAAAAAAAAACTGCAAGGGATATGCTTTTTAGAATGTGAAAGGAATAACAAAGATATCCTTTCCTCATTTCAAACGCAAACAGTTAAGATCAATAAACTTTGGCCTCGTCCAATGTGATGATTTGGTCTTTAAAAGGAGATGCATTTCGTGAGTCTATGAGCAATGAGTTCACTACATACCATTATTCATATATTTAAAACAACATGTCTCAAGAGTCATGGTGTGAGGCTGACAGTTCATTTTCTATTCGTGCATTTTGGTTCAGAGTTTAGTCACCTCAATGAAGGAGTTTCTTGATTCATGTGTCATTCTACAAGTGGAATGTCATAAATGTTGTTTTAAATAAACATCAAATTATTTTTGAAATCAAAATGCAAGTTCAATTTTTCAAAACTCCAATAAGGAAACTGATTTTGGTAAAAGAGATGAATTGCGTCTATGAGGTCACGCGAGGCTTCAAAAGTGTATTTGTGAGTTCTTAGAGGGAATCCCCTTCAGGATATTTTGGTTGTAAATCAAAGGAAGAGACACAATTGAAGGACAAAAATAAAGACTTATACTAGCAAGGTTACACATAAAAGGGCTAAACACTTAGTAATCATCGAATGGAATTTCTGGAATCTTCCAACCATCCCTCTCCTTTGAATTCCCTGACAGGGGCACCTTTCCAATAGTCAGTTAAGGTCACATATAGATCAGTCTTGGCTTAGTGACACTGTAGCTTCGTCTTTAGGACGAGTGACCTTTAGATGTTTTTGTTTTGGTAGCTCTTTCTCTCGTTTTTGTAAGCACCTTTCACATTGTGAACCTCGGTTTCTTTCTTTTCCCTAATGAAACGTTTTCATCTCAGTCAAGTCAGCAACCCTTCCTAAATGGATAGCTTGTTCGATCCTCTCAGCTATAGCAACCAAGTTAGAAAAATATTGTGCATAACTTCCAACCAGGTATTCAAAGTACGGGGCCTTGAAAGTGTTGACAAACAAATTAATCATCTCCTTTTCCAATAAAGGAGGATTAACTTGTGTGGCAGTCTCACACTACCTTTGAGTGTATTCTCTTATGGAATCTTTGTTGTTCTTTTCCATAGTTTGCAAGTTTGACCTATCATGGCCTACATCCATATTGAACTTATACTGCCTAATGAAGGCATCAACTAAGTCCTTCCATTTTTTTTTAATCTTGGTATTATCCAACCGCATATACCAAGTAAGGGCAACGTTACTAAAACTGTCTTGAAAGAAGTGAATCAACAATTTCTCGTCATGGACCACCTCAGCCATTTTGCTGCAGTATCCCTTGAGATGAGTTACAGGGTATTAAATTCTTGTATATTTGACAATCTTCGACACCCTAAACTTCTTAGGAATGACTATGTTAGGGACCAAACACATCTCAACAACCTTTATATAGTTAAGTAGGGTAGATCCCTCGAATGCCATCAGCCTTTGTTCCAGGGCAAACCATTTATCCAGGCCCTCTTCTTTTACCATCTTGTTCTTTTAAGATTTCTTTATTGTAAGGTCAATGGTAGATGATATTCTTATGGGATATGTTGGTTGAGCAAATTGGGAATACATAGCCTGTTGAGACACCTCATTTGCCCCCAGATTTTTGTGGATTTACGAGCATAGGTTCAGGCTGAGCTGTAGATTTTGCTTCTTCAAGTTTAGATCTCAAGGCTTGTTCGAGTAGGCTAATAAGCTTTGCGACTTCTTCTCTAAGACTTTCCATCTTTTTTCGGTGTTGGGCTTTCAACTAGGCTTTTTCTTCGTTTTCCATTTGTCTTTTTCGCAGTCAAGTGTTATAAGTGTGTTTCAATAGGGAACCTATATTTTACCTGGAGTGCGGTATTATGACAAGTCATAATTGTATGTTAAAACATGCATGATGATGAATACAACATATTGGGTATGGATTCGCCTTTTGGGGGGTGACATAACGATCGTTATTCTTTAAATGTGTGGTTAGATCCGAATCCAATATTTATTGCAATGCCGAGAGGAGATCTGTTTAGCATTTTGTCATCTGAGCTTTCAGCCACATTCTTGGTGTCTTTCATTATGCATCTAATGTCTTTAAGTAGTAGTATCTCACTGACATCCAGTCTAGGGCAGTCTCCTCGATCATTTGCAAGGATTCATACTCGAATCCATACTTAACAGTTGTTATCTTAGGAATATCGGTCATTATGTCACCTGAAAGCACGTTTAAGCTTATCTCAATGAATTTACGCAGGGATTAACCTAAAGGATAGGTTCTAGTCATTAAATGCATCAAGGTAGTTTTGCTATCTAGTCTCAACGGTCTTTCGCATGTTCAGTGATTGCCCTCGAAAGGTTGATATGAGGTTTACAAGCAGCGTGAAGATAGAGGCCCTGAGTAATATCAGTTCGGCATATCGACCACTATCGAGCAAACAATCATGTGAGAGTTGGATAGTTTCACGAGCCTTACCCATGCTAAAGCCATTGAGGTGTTGTTACTCCTCCATTTATCTTAAAGTTGATACCACACGTATTTAAAAATGAGATGAATGATGAGTGAAGACCTTAGATCCATATCCAATATATATGCATGATAAACATGAAAAACAATGCATGTTTAAAACAGTAAAAAGAGCAAAAATAAAACTTGAAAACACAAACAACATAACAATAAAAACACAGTACAACAAACATTTTTAGCAATAAAAAGACAACAAAACAAAGCTTAGTCCTAGAGGTCCCCAGCGGAGTCGTCATTCTATCACACCCGGACATCGCGGCGACCAATTAAAAATTATCTCGAATATGGAAAAATAACAGATATCTGGCATCTTGTTCTTTTAGAGGAAAATTATCTTGTTCAATGAGTCACCACCTAGTATTATGATCAGTAGGAACTCTAACTGGTCAACAGAGATTCTATGGTACGAGACTGGTTACGCGAAAGAAAAGATACTATCACCACTTAAGCGTCCTACCTGAGACAAGCTGCATTGCTGGTTTTGTCTTAAATTGCTAAAGGTTTGTTTATGTTCCGTTCTTATGGTCATCCTATAATATTCCTGACTCTGGCGTCATAGAATATTCACCTATGAATATTTCCAACTCTGACGTTGGTAAATATTGCGCAACCCACAAAGTACAGTATTCCTGACTCTAGCGCCATTGAATAAATCCACAAAATTTTATATTTACAAGAAAAAAACTATTTTTTTGTTTTTATATATTTTTGTTTTCTTTTTTTTGGGCCCCTTTACCAACCAGCCCAAACCCGGTTACTAGCATAAGCTGGTAACCCGTTTCCCTTTTTTCTTTCATTTTTTTTTACCTACAGGCGTGTATGAACTACTCACGCACGCCTGCTACAGAAACATGGTAATTAAAATGCAAACCAAAGCTTACCTGTTGCTGCACTTGAAGATGAAGATAATGGTGATGGAGGGCTGGCCATGAAACGCTTTCTTCTCCTCTGTTTTCTTTTTGTTCTTCCCCTGGTCTTTTTCCCATGCTCTCCTTGTCTCTACCGTGCTCATCCATTTTCCTTCTCGCTTTTCTGGTTTTCTTTTTATGCTAGTGCTGAGGAGGGAGGTCTGCAATCGTGGCTGAGGAGAAACAACTGCTGTTGCTCATGGTGGCTACTGCTCAAATCACTGAAATTCATGCTGCCACTACTGAAAAGAGAAGGCTGTTACTGGAAGTGCAGAGGTGTAGCTGACGCCGGTGATTGTTGCTTTAGGCGAGGAGGAAAGGAAAGATGGGTTCCCTCTGCTGCAGTTGCTGTTACTAATCTTGACTGCAAACAATGTTGAGGATGGAATTCTTAGTTGGAGGCAACACTGTTTAATGGCTGAGGATGGAATCCTGTTGTTGTCAACGTGAAGCAACTTTGCTGTTGTATTTCTCATGAATAGGAAGCCAGCCGTGAGGGGCAAGGACGGTGCTATGCAGAGAGGATGGTTTGCTAGAGATACTGCCGGTGCAGGATGGACAACTGATGCAAGGGAGGAGATGCACGGTTGGCGCTGCGTTGCTGTTGGAGTTGTAGGAAATACATAGTGCTGCGGCAACGGGTTGCTTTTTGGCAGTTTTGTTGTTTTAGTTTCTTGTTTCCTCTCGTGACCTTTGGAAAGAAGATGACAGGGAAAGGGTTCCCGGCTGTGAGGATAGAGCTTTTTGCTCTCGGAGGGGGGGTGACCTCAAGCTGAGGAAGATGGCTTTTCTTTTGTGTTCTGCTTAGTGTAGGTTATGGGGATGAGCTGAGGGGGGCCGGGCAAAAAAATAAAGTAAAGGGGCTGAGGGGGGCCGGGCAAAAAAATAAAGTAAAGGGGCTGAGAGGGGCGGCGGCTAGTATAGGGTTCGTCGCCACTTTTTTTTTATGTTTCTCTTTTTTAGGGTTTTTGGTAATGACTCTTCTCTGGAGTTTTCTCCGTCTCCCCTTTACATACATTAAGATCTGTATTTATAGTGCAAGAGTCCCTTCGCGTGTGAGAAACCAAGTTTCAATCAAACTCTTTCTCTTCTTTGAAGTTTGAATTTGATTAAGAATCAAATTTGAAAGCAGATAACTATCATTATCTTAAAGACAAGGATTATCTTGAAGATAGGGATTATCTTGAAGATAAAGATAGAATGACAAAAGCACATTGTAGTCCTTAATTTTCACGCAAGTTCACAAATCAAACTTTTCATCAAAATAAATCTTTGATCTTTTAATTTTACATTTTAAACACTGTAAAAATTAAATTAAAAACCATTGGGCCAAAATTGGGTTACAACAGTCATCAAATTTATGCCTTAAGGATATGATGGGACATGAGTGAAACATATGCAACCGAACACCTTCAGATGCTTGGCTCCTAGCTTCCTTCCTGTAAATGTTTCAAATGATGTTTTTCTTGTCATAGATGTTGTAAAACATCTATTCTGAAGATACACAGCTGTACTCACAGCTTTTGCCTATAAAGCAACTGACATTTCTTTCTCAGTCATCATGGATCTTGTCATCTCACAGATTGTTTTATTCCTTCTTTCAGCAACTCCATTCTGTTGGGGAGAGTATGCAATGGTTAGCTGCCTCTCCATTCCCATGCTTGTACAGAAATCTTGAAATTCACATAAGGTGTATTCACCACTTCTATCACTCCTTAGCTTCTTCAACTTATATCAACTTTACAATTCAACAAGGGCTTTGAATTTCTTGAACAAATTAAAAGTATCAGATTTATTTCTAAGGAAGTATACCCAACACATTATTGAGAAGTCATCAATGAATGTGATGAAGTATCTATTTCCCCCAATTGATTCATTCTGCATTGGTCCACACAGGTCTGCGTGCATCAGTTCCAGTGGATAGCTTGCTCTCCACGCTTCTTCTTTATCAAACTTTTCTCTGTGATGTTTTCCTGAGACACAACCTTCACACACTTCCTTTAGTTCTGTTAACACAAGTAATCCACACACCATATCCATTTGTTGCATCTTCTTCATGCTAGCAAAATTCAAATGCCCAAGTCATCTGTGCCAGATCGAGGAGTCTTCAATCACTGAAGTTTTCCTTGCTGCAGGTCTCATAGATTCAAGTGAAAGGGGGAAACATCGATTTCCTCCCATAACCACTACAGCTACAACATTGTTCAGTTGTTCATCATCAAATATCACTGATTTGTTACCTCTAAACAGGATATAATAGCCACGCTCCATCATTTAGCCTACACTCAATAAATTCTCATCCAAACCCGGAACCAGTAGCACTTTATTTATATATCCCTTCCCATGCTAAGTTTCCACCACTACAGTGCCTTTTCCTGTTGCTTGTACAAGATCTCCAGAGCCCATCTTAACTTTACAAGTCACAGTTCTGTCAATGTTGATTAGTCCACACTCTTGAGATGTCATATGGTTGCTACAAGCACTGTCCACAAACCATACACTTCTATCTTGCAAACTTGCAGAATGACAAGCATAGAATATAGTTTATGTGATTACTTTTTCTTTCTTTGCACAATTGACTAGTTGTTTGTAACTATGACTATCATAGTCCTTTACAATATGGCCAAATCGATTGCATTTTCCACATCTTGGTTTTCCTTTATGCATACATAACCCAAAATGATACTTTTGACAAACTTGAAATTGTGGTTTCACACCTCCTTAATTGCTTCCTCCAGCACTAGTATTCCAGCTTGAGTTATTATAGTTGTTCAGGTTTCTGTTTTGAGACCAATTTGATCCCCTCATGTCTTGTGCTTGCCACTTTTGATTTGATTTGCCCTATGAGCCCTTATGTGTACCGTAAAATGGTTGTATCCAACCTTGAAGCTGCTAAAAGCTTTCTCAGTTCCTGTGACTTTATCTCTCTCATCATACAGGTCCTCCCTCTTATCATAGACTTTGACAGATGCTATAACTTCTTCTACTCTAAAAACATCAAGATCTCGAGTTTCTTCAATGATAGACACAAGGGACTTATATCTTCTACTTAGACTCATCAAGAGTTTCTGCACAATTCTTGTTTCAGTCACATCCTCACCAAGTGATTTCAGATTATTCACAGTTCTAAAAAACTTAGCCAAATAACTATCTAAGCTTTCGCCATCTATCATTCTCATATATTCAAAATCTGCTCTAACTACTTAAAGCTTTACTGCTCTTACCTTTTTATCTCCTCTAAACTCTCCTCTCAGGACATCCCAAGCTCCTTTTGCAGTCTTCTCATTTCTGATGCAAGGGAAAAGCTCATCAGTTAATGCTCCTTGAATAAGACTCAATGTCTTGGTATTTTTTATTTTGTTTTCACTGGAGGTAGTGGATGCTGCCATCGAAATTTGCTCAGCTTCACTTTCTTCATCTCTAGAGCCTTCTACGACCTCAAAAGCTTGCTGAGGTTGTATACCAGCCTCTATTACATCCCATAGATCATATGCTATAAGGATAGTCTCCATCTTTACAGCTCAAAAATCATAGTTTAATAGACAGCTTGGCAACAACTTAGTGGGTTAAGCTGGAACTTTTTAATGGGTTGTTGGCAGCCATGTATGGGAGTTAAAGCAGTAAGCTAGAGAGGCTGGAAAGTCACCTAGTTTAATAGACAACTTGGCACCATTGACCTCATAAATGAGAGCATAAAATATAGCATACAAGAGAGCACAAAATAGGTGCAAAAAAGGCAGTTGTCTTTGTGGCAACAGCTTGCATAGGCTATGTTGAGTGATAGAGAGAGGTGAGACAACCACAAAAGAGTGTAACATGAGTTTTGTCCTTCTCAATTGGCATTGTAAGATTTAGTTTTCTCCTATCTAATACTATTGGTTTCTCTGTGAATGTAGGCAAATTGTTAAGCTATGTTGTGTTTAGCCTTTGGACGAAGATTAATGGTTCTAAAAAGTGATATCAGATTTGTGGTGGGAAAAATATAGGCATTTGGTTTTTTTTGTGAAATATAAAAATGGTTGAAAATATATTTTAGCAATACCATTATAAGGAAGAGGTCAATAAGAGCATAAAGGTGAAAATCATGTGCAAACCAAATGTCCAACAAGGATATATGTGCCACAATGTCACCTATATAGTTGAACCATGCCTTATGCATTTTCTTCACTAAAATAAACTAGAACCCAACCCATCAACCTAACTCGACCCAAATCAATTACCTAAAATAAAAGGATAATGTTAGTGATGACATTCATGTGATGTGTATCCTTTGTTAGCATCTAAGTCATTAACCATGTCAGTAAGGTAGGTCCTAAGTTAAAGATGAGCTAAGCTATTCGAGTAAAGCCATATATTGGCTGGGTCAAGCCACGAGTTGATGGGTAAGATCTAGTATAGTTGATCCTATGTGCAATAAGATTTATGATTGAATTTAGACCATCAATCAGGCTAGATTTTTTTGATAAAATCAAAGCTATTTGAAATGCGATCATGACAATTTTAGAGTTGTTTCCAACAAATTTGATAATTTTGGGTGCAATAATATGGTTCTATTTTTTAGATTCAGAATTGCAAGTGATGACAGTGATATAATGAGCTAGATTACCCATAAATGTGGCATATAAAGACCATCTTCGTGGGTAATGGAGTTGAAGAAGAAGAAGAAGAAAATTGTATATGTCAGCACAATACATGTGTTGGATTATTGTGGAAGAATTCAAATGAAAAGCTAGCCTTATCAAAAGAATTTAGCATGGCTTGATTCCTTGTAGAAAGGCAAAACTTGGATACTCTAAACACCCGATCATGTGGAAAGATCAGGGTGTGAAGTGTTGAAAGACTAATCTTGATGAATTAATAACATTGATAGTCTTGCCAAGTATTGAGA
>Ga0325405_1004939_pt1 | contig 13563 bp, 15 predicted proteins | sample PopdelMetagenome_21_FD_205663 | JGI IMG/M metagenome (GOLD analysis project Ga0325405, IMG submission 205663) | Populus deltoides microbial communities from Bellville, Georgia, United States - Xylem-Control-R2 | ecosystem: Host-associated > Plants > Phyllosphere > Stem > Wood/Secondary xylem... | reverse complement strand
AAAAAAAAAGAAAAATAATATTTATCTTTCAGTGATGTACAAAGAAAAGAATTAATTTAAAAATTAAAAATTCACTCATTAAACAACCCAATTTTAAATAAAAAAATCCACAATTAATTCTTTTAATATAAAAATTTATTTTTCTTTACTTTATCTTCAAGTTATAAGTTATAAAATGAATTATAGAGATTTATTCTTAAAATTTAATAATTAATTTTGATTTACTTTACCTTCTAACTAATTTTTTTTTTTTATCTATAAATAGGCCCACATATAAAAAGGAGAGATTTTCGTATAGAATTTCACGAGGGGAAGAGATTTTAAAAGAAAAAGAATTTTAGAAAAAAATTAATTAAAAAAAAATCACACACACCCATACTCTCCCACCCACAAAGACACTCACACCAAAAATAATAATAATAAAAAAACACAATAAAGTTTATCCGGTCTTCTAAAAATTAGAGGGGAGAAAAAACCTGGAAAATAGATTAAATCAAGAAATTTTAAAAAATAATAATAAAAAAACCAAATTGGAAATAAAAATCAATTAAACCGATTAAAATTTTAAAAAAACCGACCGGTTTGGTTTTAGTTTTATAAGCCTGAAACTGAAAAAACCAAACCGAACCGAATCCAAACCGAAAAAATCGAGCCAAATCGAACCAAGCCAAAAAACCAAGACAAACCGGTTTGAACTGGTTTTTGTTCTAAAAGAACCGAACTAAATCGAACTGAAATCGATCGATTTGAATCAGTTTTGGTTTCTTAAAAAAATTGATTTGGTTATTTTTTTGATAAAAACTGAATCAAACCGAAAATAATAACAGCTACCAGAAACAATCAAAATTCGTGACCAAAGAGAATCAACATAATTAACCCTTCTCCCCCATCCTCCATGGAAGGAGCACCGTGACCCTCAAGCCAAAATAGCCCAAAATAATTAACTCTTCTCTACATCAGCGGTTTACTCTCTAAAAAAAAATAAAAAAAATGGAATCAACATAATTAACCCTTTTCTCCTAGACTCCATTCCTCCGAAAAAAAAAAGGGCTCTAGGCTTTTTCTTTTGGATCCGACGTTGATGATAATTAACTCTCACTACAGGCCACACTAGAAGAGGCTAGATCTTCATTCTCACAGCTGCAAGAGCAACAACATAGCACCGTGACTTCTTCTTCTCTAGTAATAGCATTCCAGTCGTTGTTCCTCAACTGTTCGTGGTTTCCATTGAAGCATCACAGTCTAGAAGAGCAGCTTTGCACCAGCATAGTACCGTGAAACCCATCAAACTGCAACAGCGACCTTCTCTTCTGCACACGGCAGCTTTAGCAAGAAGAATTTCTTCTCAGTCATGTGTTAAAAGAGAGTAACCTTTATGAAGAATAAGTTTTGGGAGAAGTAATCTTATTGAATTGAAAACCAAGAGTTGGCTATATATATAGCCTTACAAGTACGTAAAACTGAAATAAAACAACCCATATCAAAGCAAATTTTATGAATGTGGTTACAAACTAAAAAATAGATCAAGATAACATACACTCGCTAATGAGGGATTTAACAAATCATTAATTAAAAATAACTGACAACTTAACATTTTTCCTTAAACTGATTGTTGCTTAGCAATTAGTTTATATCTGGTTCTAGAAACACTCTCATCAATCCTCTCAGCTTCAAAAATGAATCTAGTTTTAGTGGCTTAGTCATCCCATCTGCTATTTGATCTTGAGTACCACAATGAATCATCTTTATAGTGCCAGCTCACGGAGAAAATGAAAGCAAATATCTATGTGTTTACTGCGCCCATGCATTACTGGATTTTTGGAAAGCTTAATTGTTGAATTGTTATCACAGTAAACAATAGTAGACTTACTTTGAATATGTCTGAGCTTTTCCAGAATTCTTCTTAGCCATACTGCTTGACAAGCACAAGAGGATGCTGCAATGAATTCAGCTTTGGTGGTGGATAAAGTCACCACTGGTTGTTTCCTTGAAGACCACGACATAGCTCTTGAACTTATTTTAAAAACATAACCTGATCTGCTTTTCATGTCCTCTAAATCCCCAGCATAGTCACTCTCTGTGCAGGCTGTTAATTCCTTATCTTCTTCATTTTTATAAAACACACCATAGTCTGTTGTACCTTTCATATCTTAAGATTCTTTTAGCAGCCTACAAGTGAAGCTTGGTAGGATTTGCCATAAGACTCATGACAAACATCACATCTGGTCGAGTAGCAGTTAAGTACATTAAACTTCCAACAACTTGTTTGTAGAAAGTATTGTTAACCTTCACTCAATCTTCATCTTTTGAAAGCTTACATCCAGGAACAATGGGATTATGGACTGGATTGCTTCTGTCCATTTTAAACCTCTTCAATACCTCCAGTGCATACTTCTTTTGATTAATAAATATTCCATCTGCCTTTTGGACCACCTCAATACCAAGAAAAAATCTCATCTTCCTAAGGTCAGTCATGTCAAATTCACGCATCATAGAACTTTTAAACTTAACAAACATAGACTCATCATTCCCTGTGAATATAAGATCATCAACATATAGACTTATAATCAGAATTTTACCTCCTGCCTTGTTTTTTATGAACAAAGTATGTTCATATTGACATCTTTCAAATCCTTCCTTCATAAAATAAGACTTTATACGACTATACCAAGCTCGTGAAGCTTGTTTAAGTCCATATAAACCTTTTTCAACTTGTACACCATCTGCTCACAACCCTTTTTCACATATCCACAAGGCTGTTCCGTAAAGACTTCCTCATTCAATTCACCATGTAAGAATGCAGATTTTACATCTAACTGGTAAATACTCCATTTCTTTTGAGCTGCAAGTGCAACCACCAAACGAATTGTATCTAATCGTGCCACAGGTGCAAATACTTCAGTGTAGTCTATTCCATGCTGCTAAGCATAACCTTTGGCTACTAGTTGTGCCTTGTGTTTATCGATTTCTCCATGCTCATTGAGCTTAGTTTTATACACCCATTTTACTTCTATCACTTTTCCTCTAGCCAGTAACTTCATCAACTGCCATGTATTATTCTTCTCGATTGCCTCTATTTCTGAATCCATAGCTTTTCTCCACATTTCATATTTCACTACATCTTCATAATAAAACGGATCATCAGTGAACAAAGTAGCAAAGTTTGTTTTTTCTTCATCATCAGAAAGACCTTCTCCACTGACATAATCTCTCATCCAAACTAGAGGTGTCTTGTGTCTTCCTGCATCGAAGTTGGGTGAGTTTTCTTCAATTAATTCATTTGAAGAAAAATCCTCTATTCCTTCATCTGTAGGAGCAGCAGCACTGTCTTCGTCATTCCCTTCATCTGTAGGATTAGCAGCATTGCTAGCAGCACTGTTTTCTTCATTAACATCAATTATGGTTGTTTTGTCTTCATTATCACCCCATTCAAAGCCAGCGTTAATTGCTCCTTCATGACTCTTATCCCAATCCCAACTCTTATCTTCTTCAAATACAACGCTTTGTTCACTATGATCCTTTGAGACATGGGATCATATAACCTATATGCCTTTGATTTTACACTAACTCCAAGTAACACATAACCCCTGCTTTTATCATCTAACTTTGTTCTGTTATTATTAAAGACATGAACATGAGAAAGACATCCAAAAACCTTAAAATACTCAACTAAAGGTTTAACTCCACTCCATGCTTCTTCTGGAGTCTTATCTTTTACTGCAAAAGTTGGACTCCGATTTAGAATATGTATAGCCCAATTGACTGCTTCAGGCCAGAACATCTTTGGCACTTTCTTTTCTGACAGCATGCTACGAATCATATTCATAATGGTTCTGTTCTTTCTTTCCACAACTCCGTTCTGTTGTGGAGTAAATGCAACTGTCAACTGTCTACGTATGCCATTTTCATGACAAAAGTTGGTGAACTTGTTTGATGTGAATTCAGCTTCACGATCGGTACGTAGACCAATTATGTTTGAACCTGTTGCCTTTTCAACCAAACTCTTAAAGTTTTTGAAACTGACAAAAGCTTCTGATTTTTCAGTCAAGAAGTAGACTCATACCTTGCGACTAAAATCATCAATAAAGGTAATCATATACCTTTTCTTACTGTTTAAGATAGGTTTGATCGGCCCGCAAATATCGGCATGCACCAGTTGAAGAATATGAGAAGCTCTCCATGTGCTCTTCTATGGAAATGAATCTCTATGTTGTTTACCCACCAAACAATCTCTGCACAGCTTTGTAGGAGTCTTCAATTGTGGTAAACCATGTACCATATCCTTGTGTTGAAGTTTTTTTAAATATGTGAACCCCAAATGTCCATATCGGCAATGCCAAAGTTGCGTTGAATCTTTTGTGATTGTATTGAAATAGGTGGACTCTTGTGGCTAAGATGCAGCAAGCAACATAAACATTCTGTTTGAAGACATCATAGTCTCTATGATCAAGCCACGTTTATGATGATAGATCTTTAGCTTTTCACGTTGAATGAAAATAGAAAGTCCTCTTCCGCTCGTCTTCTTCCGATGGCCTTTTAACAGTCAAACAGCGTCGTTTAAAAAAAAAGAACCGCTCGTCTTCTTCCGCTCACCAAGCCAGAGAAACAGACGTCCCTGCCATCACTGCTCCTGCAATAACGGTCCTGGGGTCTTCATTGCCAAGAAAAATGCATGCCATTCTCCAACTATAAAAGCAGGAGAAGGGATGCGCACAGGAGGAAAAAAAGAAAAAGAAAAGGAGCGGACAGGAGACGAACGAAGGGGGAAAAAAAAAGAAGCCATGCACGGCAGGGAGAGAGACTAAAACCCGGGGAAAACTGAGAGAAGGGGAGACCCAGAAAGGGGGGAAAGAAACGAAAAAAAATCACAGAACCAGGGGAAAAGGGGAAGAGAAAGACAGGGGTGACTGGAAACAGAGAGAAAAAAAAACCGGGGGGAGAGGCCAATAACCAAAAACCGAAGAAAAGCAGAGGAGGCCACGGAGAAAGGGAGAGCAGAGGAAACACAGAAGAAAGACCAAGGAAAGCAGTAGACAAGAGTCACCACCGGCCTCACCACTGTTTTCGTCCCCTCCAGAAGCAGCAGCTTCAGAGCTTCATCTTCAGCAGCCATTGCACCAGAAACAGGGCACTCCAGGAGAGAAATACAGGGACGAACCGGGGAAGAAAAGGAGGAAGAGAAGGAAGAAGAGAGGAAGAACAAGAGGTGGCAGCACTGTTCGTCCAGCGCAGTGCACCATCGTCTCCGGTTACGCCTTGCTGCACCAGGTAAGTCTTCTCTCGTCTCTCCCCTTCTGCATTATAATTCACTTGCTACAGTAGCAAGTGAATTATAATTAACTCACTACCCAACCGGGTCACTAGCTGCGGCCAGTGACCAGACCAGGGATGTTGGGTCTACCCAACCATGTAGGTTGGATCAGACCCAACCCCCAAAACAAAAAAAATCAAAAATAAAAACTAAAAAAAAATAGAAAGTATAGAAATAAAAATAAAAAAATGAAAAATGAAAAATAGAAAAATATGTGTATGCATGAATAAAAATAATATAAATTTACTGGTTTATTCACCAACACTAGAGTCGGGGATAAAATACTGGTTTAAATTTATATTATTTTTATTCATTATATTTTATTTTATTTAGCAAAAAAATAAAAAAAAACATATATGCATGCATGAAAAATAAAATTTATTTTATTGGTTTATTCACTGATGCCAGAGTCAGGAATAAAAACACTGATTTAATTTTTTTTATTTAACTACATAAGAAATAAAAAAAATATGTGAATGCGCAATAAAATGAATTTAGTTTATTTTTTTATTCACTAGCGTTAGAGTCAGGAATAAAAAATATTAATCTAAATTTATTTTATATCTACGTAATAGTTACCAATGCCAAAGTTGGAATTATCCGTAGTTGAATATTCACTGACGCCAGAGTCAGGAATATTGCGAATAAACCATTAGAGCGTAAACCAATAAAATTTAGCAATTTAAGACAAAAACAGTAATGCAGTTTGCCTTAGGCAGAACGTTTAAGAGGTGCTAATATTTTCCCTTTTACGTAACCAGTCCCGAACCATAAAATCTATTGACCAGTTAGGGTTTCTAGTGACCATAATACTAGGTGGCGACTCCTCAAACAAGACATTTTTCCCTAAAAGAACTAGATGCTAGAAATCTATTCTTTTTCCATAATCAAGAGAATTTTTTAGGGCCGTCGCGATGTCGGGTGCGACAAAGATCAGAGAAAATTTTCTTTTTCCCACACATGTGATTACTACATCCTGAATCAAGAAACCACACTCTCTCTCGGTTAGCATTTTGACAATTTACATCGGTCATTAGCAACATCTCCTCATCAACTTTCACATAGTTAGCCTCCTTCTTTAGCTTAGGACATTCATATTGAAAATGTCCTAGCTTATGACAGTAATAACACTCCACAGTGGCCTTGTCAATGTTTTGTCTCCCTCGTCCTCTTCCTCTTCCTCTTCCTCTAAAGCTTCCACGGCCTCGACCCCTTCCTCTAGATGGACTTTCATGAATAGCTTGCAAAGCTTGTTCTTCTTTAATATGAGAGCTCATACGTTGTTCATGCACAAGCAAGCTGCTTTGCAACTCATCATTGATGAGAGTATCCATATCCTTAGATTCCTTAATAGAACACACCACGTAGTCAAATTTGAGAGTTAAGGATCTCAAAATTTTCTCAATGATAGCAACATCTCCCAAGGTCTCACCATTTGCCTTCATTTTACTGGCTATGGTAAGGGTTCGAGCAAAATATTCATTCACAGTTTCTCCTGCCTTCATGTGAAGAACTTCAAACTCCTTCCAGAGAGCCTGTAGTTGTGCATGTTTGACTCGTATGGTACCTTGATATTTCTGCTTCAATGAGTCCCAAATATTCTTTGCTGTTCTTTGTTCAGAATGGTCTCCATAATGGAGCGATCAATTGCTTGAAAAAGGTAATTATTTGCCTTCAAGTCCTTTAATGTCTGATCTTCAATGGCCTTCTGTTGTTCGTTTATGAGCACTACTCCTGTGGCTGTTGTAGGAACACTATGTTCCACCAAGTTCCAAAACTCCTTCGATCTTAGAAAGTTCTCCATGAGCATAGCCCAATGTTCATAATACCCATCAAAATTTGGAATCGTTCATTGTACAAAGCTGCTGCTTGCTGACGCCATGTTCTCACTGTGACACACTTTAAAAGACTGCTGCTTCTTGTATTTCAATCAGGTCTAGTGATAGGCTCTGATACCAAATGTTAAAACAGAGTAACCTTTATGAAGAATAAGTAAGTTTTGGGATAAGTAATTTTATTGAATTGAAAACCAAGAGTTGGCTATATTTATAGCCTTAGAAGTAACATAAAACTGAAATAAAACAACCCACATCAAAGCAAACTTTATGAATGTGGTTACAAGCTAATAACTAGATCAACATAACATGCATTTCCTAATCAATAGGGATTTAACAAAACATTAATTAGAAATAACTGACAACTTAACATCATGGTGGTTTACCGAGAGCATTCTTTAAGGATTTTCTTCAACCCTCATCTCATCTTCAACTGTTCCGGCAGCAGAGAATGATCTTCCAATAGCAGCCATGACAACTCCTCCTTCCAGCGATGTTACCTTTTCTACACCTCCAGCAGAATCATACCATTGCTAAGCAAATAATATAATTAGCTTCAGTCGAGCAGAAGCTCCCATCGCTAGCATGGGGTCAGTTTCAGTCCAGTAGAAATTTCCATCACTAGCAGATGGTTGCATCTCTTCTCCGTCCAGTAGCAACTGTAAGATCTTCATCTTCTCAGTCCGAAACAACCTCCATTAGCTTCAACCACCAGCTCCTCAACATCACAGCAACCCCTTCCAGCAGTTGATCCAACAACACCAACACCAGCACCTTGTTGGAAACAAATAGCCGAAACAAAAAAAAAGAAGATTGAAACTGAAAAATGGTAGAGCTGCAGCTCACTAGAGATGATTTTATTATACTTTTATTCTACTTTCATAAATAGAGGAGAGAGGACCTATATAACAAGAGCTGAATTAATAAAATCTAGAAAAACTTAAACTTCCACGATCTAGGAAAAACCAAGAGAACAAGAGCCATAAAAGCTAATAATAAAAGACATTAAAAATTAAAAATTATATTTAATACTTCCTTTTAATTTGTAATCTTTAAAAACTCTTGAATTGCTGAAACTTCTCAACTGGAACAATTTTATTGAGGATGTTTGCAGGTGGATCATTTATGTTAATAAACTCCAGTTGTATCTCCTTCTTGTTTACCATGTCTTTAATGTAATGATGTCTTAACTCTATATGTTTTGATCTTACATGAAAAATTAAATTCTCGGTCATTGAAATTACTAACATATTATCACATAATATTGTGCATGGTAGGATCAAGGATATTTTGCTACAAATCAGAAAGGATTCTTCTCATCCATATTGATTGACAAACGACTTCATTTGCTGCAATATATTTTGCCTCTGCAAAAGATAAAGCTATAGAGCTTTGCTTCCTTGAACACTAAGAAATTGTATTTGTTCCAAGACAAAACACGTAACCAAATGTACTTTTTCTATCATTATAGCTTCCTGCCCAATCACTGTCAGTATAAACAATCAACCTGTTTTCATCTTGTTTTTTATACAAGAGTCCATGATTCTTGGTTCCTTGAAGATATCGCAAGATCCTCTTTATTGTTGCAAAATGAAGTTTGTTAGGATTCTCTATAAATATAGAGATAATGCTAACAGAAAAGAGTATATCAAGTCTTGAATTTGTGAGGTAGATTAAAGATCCAACAAGGCTTCTGAAATGCTTTGAATTTATCTTAGCTGCACCATCATTCTGTTGTAATTTATTATTTGCTATCATTGGAGGTGTTACTAGCTTACACTCTAACATGTTAAACTTCTTTAAGAGATCTATAACATACTTTTGTTGTGAAATAAAGATTTTTCCTAGAGATTGCTTCACTTAAATGCCAAGCAAAAATCTCATCAACCCAAGATTTGTCATTTCAAATTCTCTCATCACAGTATCCTTGAAATCTGCAACCATATCTTTACTTGTTCCTGCATAAATAAAATCATCAACATAAAGACAAACCATTGGAAAATCTTCTCTCTTCTTCTTTACATAAAGTGATGGTTCGAATTGACTTCTTCCAAATCCATTCTGATGAAAATAGAGATCAATTTTATGGTTCAACACTTTTGAGCTTGTTTTAATCCATAAAGGGTTTTATAAAGTCTGTAAACTTTATCTTCTTCTCTTTTTAATTCATATCCTAGAGGCTGCTAGACATAGACTTCTTCTTGCAATTCGCCGTTAAGAAATGATAACTTAGCATCAAGCTGAAAAACCTGCAATTGAAGTTGTGCATATAAGGCAAGAACTATTTTGATAGTTTCCATTCTTGTAATAGGTGCAAAGGTTCTGAAAAATCAACTTTAGGCTGCTGAGAGTAGCCTTTAGCAACAATTCTAACCTTATGCTTCTGAATGTTGCCATATTCATTGTATTTGACCTTAAACACTCATTTTAATCCCGCTACCTTCTTTTCTTTTGAAAGATCAACTAACTTCCACATTTGATTCTTTTCGATACTTATCATCTCCTTATTCATAGCTTTCCTCCATTCTTCCTTCTTACTGTTTCTTCAAAATTCTGAGGTTCTCTTGAAAATAAGGTAACATGACATGAATTGTTAATGTCAGTTAAAGAATGAACTCTTCTTGGAGGAGATTATGAGACTGATTCATCAAGAGAACTTGATGAGCTTCCTTCAGCAAAATTAAACTACTTCTAACTTGAGAATTGAAAACATCAAGCTGTTTTGAAGCTTGAAATAACTTCAGTATTGTTGATTCTAGATTGACTGAATCTTCCTATTTCCAAGCAGCAGATTCATTAAAAAATAACATCTCTGGACAGAAGTAGCTGATCCTTTTTAGGATTGAAAAGTCGAAAGCCTTTTAATTCATCACTATAGCCAATGAAAATAAGTTTCTCCCCTTTCTCATCAAACTTGCCTCTGTTTTGGGAAGGAATAAGAGCATAAACAATACTGTAAAATACTTTAAGATGACTAACATCAACTTTTTATTTATACCATACTTCAAATGTAGTTTGATTTCTGACTGCCTTTGTTGGAGATCTATTGAGAATATACGCTGCAGTATTGACAGCTTCTGCCTAAAAATTATTAGGAAGTCATTTCCCCTTTAACATGTTTTTTGCCATTTCTTCAATAGTTCTATTCTTTCTCTCTACAACTCTATTCCGCTAAAGAGTATGTCGGGCTGTAAGTTGCCTTTGAATGCCATGCTCTTTGCAATAATCAAGAAAAGCTTGTAAATAAACTCTTCTCCACAGTCTATTATTCTATTATCAGGGTCTTCATTCGACACCCACTTTACTTTTCTACAAGAGCTTTGAATTACAGAAAGATAGAGAAGGCTTCTGATTTTTATCAAGAAAATAAATCCTAATCATTCTCGAGTAATCATCAACAAAAAGTAAAGAATATCTCTTGTTACTCATATATGAAATTTGAGTAGGACCACAAATGTCTGCATGAACTAATTCCAATGGTGTTTTGGCTCTCCAAGCAGTCTTTGGAAAGGGAAAACGATGTATTTTTCCATACACATATCTTTCATAAATCCCAACTTGGTTCTGAATTGAAGGCAAACCAGAAACCGACCTCTTCTTCTTTAATAGCTGCAAGCCATTGTAATTCAGATGCCCATATCTTAAATACAATGTTGAGAATCATCAAGATGCTCACTTCTCATTGTAACATTATAAAGGGATTTCATGTTAAAAGGAAAGTTATTATTAGAACTTATCTTGACTATAGTTGTTCTCTTATTTGTCTTATTATAGATCTCACATTATGCATCGTCAAAAACCAGTTTATAACCTCTTCTCATCATTTTTCCCACACTTAATAGATTCTGACCAATGCTAGAAGAGTAAAACACATCATGAATGCATTTTTTATTACCTTCATTTGAGTGGATTGCAACATCATATCATCCTTTGATCTCCACCCTTTTGTTGTCACCAAGTTCAACATGAGAAGAAAACTCTTCATCAAGAGTTTCAAAGTTTGAGCGAGCACTAGTGATATGATGACTACAACCACTATCAATATACTAGATTTCTTCTCATTTATGTTCTGCATTCATACAGGAATAGAACAAATGATCTTCTTCTTTTGAAAAATTTGTTCTATTGTTCTCTCCAGTGCCATCTACCTTATCTTTGTGCCAGCAATTTCTGTCAGAATAAGTGGAATTTTTCCATGTGGTACACTTGAAGAGACAATCTCGAGTTCCATGACCAATCCTCTTGCAGATAGAGCAATATGAATTGTTGTCTACTCTTGGTTGAAAATTCGCTCTTCTTCTTCCTCTGCTTCTACCTTTACCGCTGCTGCAATTCTGACTTTCACTTGTTGTTCTATATGTGTCTTTTAAAAAATTCAAAACCAGTTCAAACCGGCCAGTTTCGGTTCGGTTGGGTTCGATTTTTTAGGACAAAACCAGTTCAAACTGGTTTTGCTCAATTTTTTTCTGGGTTTTTTTTCTGTTTGGGTTCGGTTCGGTTTTTTCAGTTTTAAGTTTATAAAATCAAAACCAAACCGAATCGATTAGTTTTTTTAAAATTTTAATCGGTTTTTTTTATTTACCCTTCACTCCTACTAATATTGTGTAGGGAGAGAGAATTCATTAGATGGTAACAGTAACAGTCCAGCCACAATAATATCAATAAGAATTTAATTGCATGTCTTTTTAGCTTTGGACGTGCAGCTTGCAGCAATAACTTGTAGGTGGTTCTAACATGATGCGATGATAATAATTATGCATTAAATGCATAGCACACTTGGCTAGGTTCTTGGTCTTTGAACAACATTGAAGGAGCTGCTAGTACTTATTAGGTGGAATTGGACGTGTTTTTAGGTCTGGATAGTTGATTTGAGAGTTTTGGTTCCTCATCACTCTTATTTCTTCTCTTGAAGTATTCAGTTGTGGACGTGTTTTTTTTTTTTTTTTTTTTTTGCTATTGTTCTGGTTTGATTTAGTGTTTAGACTCCTTTTAGTTGCCCTCTACTTGCTTTTCTACCATTTTCATGTCCTGTTTTATTGTTTTTTTAATTAGGCATAGTACTGTTGTTCTTGAGTTTGGTAATATTGTCGTGCTTCCATGTCATTTCTTTACATTAAAGGGTGTAGTTGGGTTCATTTATATTTTTTATTAGTTTTCTTTCATGCCTCTCTTTTAGGTCTACTTATATATATATATATATATATATATATATATATATATATATATATATATATAGACACACACATTATCATAATAATCAATAATAAATTTTTTAAAAAAATATTATTACTATTATAAAAAAAATCATAAATTTGATTTGAAGGATTAAAAATTATAAGAACTTGAGCCAGACATAATATTATTATTTTTATTATAAATAATTTTAAATGTAGTTTTAATTTAATCCAATAACATAGCATTCCAATTCTTTTCTAGATAAGTCGTTCCTAACCCGAACTAGAATCAATAGTTTTTAATTACTTTATCAAGTTAATTAAACTTGATTCAAACTTTTATAAGTCAATACCACTATTTTTTAAAAAAAACCAATATAATTTTGATAAAAATAATTAAAAAAAATTAATTTATAAATTAATGGATTAACTCTACAACTCATCAATCCAATTCCTTCTCAGGCAAGTCCACAGTCGTGTACACACACGGACTGGAAGCTGTGCAAGTAGCCATTCTGAGTGGAAAAAAATGCAGCGATCTACAACGCCAATTATCAGCACTTCAATGTGAAGTAATGTAGAGGTTTCCTTTTCTTCCGATAAATTATTTTTTCCACCAAGACTTGGCAACGGGAAACGTTGTGGTAGATTCCAAAGTTGACTCGTACAAGTGGTGGAAGACTTGGTCTAGACGGCAGGTCGTGTCCTTTCATACCCCCTCGTACAAGGGGTGCCAGACCATAAAAACATGGGTCTCACTGCGGAGCTAGATCCAAGTCTCGCGAGCCGGGGTTTGTAGACCCGCTCGTCTAGGTCTGCCATCACACATGGTTGCCAGACCAAAGCAAACATATCTTTATTATTATAAATAAATCATTAAAAAAATCTAATTTAACATTTTAGATCTAAAAATTCAAATCATATCTTTTCATTGAAATAGTTCGTGTTTGATGTTTATGAATTTGTTATTCCTTCAATAGAAATTCTATCTTTTATTATTAGTATGATTATTATTGTAGTGGTTGTTGTTGTTGTTGTTGTTGTTAGTATTATTATTATTATTATTGGTGTTGTTGTTGTTGTTGTTATTAGTATTATTATTATTATTATTATTATTATTATTAGTGTTGTTGTTGTTGTTGTTATTCAAGTAAACTTGGGTCAGGCATGTTTGCTAGACCTAAATAATATGGGTCAAAAAATTATTTATAAACAGAGTATAAATAATTTATAAACAACAAAC
>Ga0325405_1004937_pt1 | contig 13566 bp, 6 predicted proteins | sample PopdelMetagenome_21_FD_205663 | JGI IMG/M metagenome (GOLD analysis project Ga0325405, IMG submission 205663) | Populus deltoides microbial communities from Bellville, Georgia, United States - Xylem-Control-R2 | ecosystem: Host-associated > Plants > Phyllosphere > Stem > Wood/Secondary xylem... | reverse complement strand
AAAGAGCTAGAAATCTTTCAAAAATCACACTAAAAACACAAAAGAAAGTTATATTAGAGAAAACAATGGTGTTAGGTAGAGATTTTCATAAGAAAAATTAAAGGAATTCCAAAGGGTTCAACCTTGAAAGGGGCAACAAAAAGGAGAGAAAATGAGGGTGGAAGAAACTTGATTCATCTTGGGATTTCTCTTTTAATTTCTTGTTTTTAGGAGGTAAGAAATTCTCTTAAGAAGTTGTTTTAACTTGGCCAATGTTTTTCTTGAATGATTGAGTTGCTAGAGTGTTTGGTAGAGGTTTATGATTTATAAAGTTATGAAATTGTGTTTTGGTGATGAAATGAAGGTAATTGATATTGGTTATGATTGAAAAATAGGTTAGTAGAGAGTGAGAGAGAGAGCTTTTATTTTTTAGAATGGATTTGATGAGGTTAATAGGTTTAAGAATTATGTTAAATGATGATATATAAAGGTATTATATGTTATGTTTGCTGAAAATGATAGAAAAATACTTTGGGAACACTTAGATACTTGTTAAACTTAGAAATAAAAAAACTAGATAACTTGTTTCTCGGTTTCTCCACTAAGATTAGGACCCTAAGGAAGAACTTGAGGTAATTTCATTCATGAAAGTTATAGACATGAATATTACCTTTCAAATGCAACTGACCTTACTTATATTGGAGTGACAAAACGCTAGATTTGAGATAAAGACCGAATAAGGTCTAAACTGAAATTAACAAGATAATTTTTCATGCTATTGTAATTTGTGAATTAGACATGAATATTACCTATCAAAGGCAACTGACCTTACTTAAATTGGAATGACGAAACGCTATATATGAGATAAAAACCAAATAAGAGTCTAAACTGAAATCAACAAGACAATTTTTTGTGCTACTGTAATTTGTGAATTTAGTCATATAGATGACAAAACTGGTTTTAGTCATCTCATCAAAATTGAATACCTATGTATTAGATTTCTAGAAAAAGAAACCACGTATAAAACCGAGTTTTATAACTCCAATTATAATCAAATATTGAACAATTTTCTAGTTAATTATGTCAAACCACATGAAATTGGTGAATTATTAACTCTTATTTGGAGTTGTTCTTGATTAAAACTGTTAAAATTATTGAGGGAATGAACATGAAAAATATGTGTAGTTATAGACAAAGCTTGAAATTAATATAGTGTGCCTGTTGGTACAGGTGAGACTTTGGACACTAAACAACAACAAAGGACGACCAGCAGAGCACGTACTTCATGTAGGTGTTTGACATCTTAAACAATTATGTTAAAGTTAATTATGGTTCTTGTAAAATGCATGTTAGAAGTTTTACTATGCGTGTTTATTATAAGAATATTGTTTGAACCAGTTCCTTGGCCCGGGAATTAGTGTCTTATGAATGGGTTATTATTTGAACTAGTTTCTTGATGTGGGAAGTGATGCTATGTAAATGTGTTATTCTTTGAATCAGTTCCCTAATTTGGGATTGGTGCCCTGTAAATGGGCTATGGGTTGGACTAGTTTCCTTGTGCTAGGATTAGTGTCTTAAGAATGGGCGGTTAGGAGAACTGGTTTCCTGGTTTGAGACCGGTGCCTTGTTAAATGGGCAAATGTGAAAATTTATTATAAGAATTAGGGCTATTTTCTTTAAAATAAAATTTGATAGTGTGCTGTCAAATTTCTTAAATTGTTTAATTGATTTTTTGGTGCTTTTATAAATTAATTTGTAAGTTCATCTTAGTATTGTACCATTTAGTCGATGTATTAGTGTTTTTTTTTTTTGTATATCTACTTAGTTTAATAAGTTAAAGGAGAAATATTGTTTTGCGATTGTCTGTAGTATTTTATTTTGTTAAACTTTATTTTGATTGTATGTAGTCCATTAATTTTGTATTGTATGTGTAAATTATATAGAGCTTTATTTTGTTGAATTTTTATGTAGAAATTTTATCTTTATCATCTAAGTTATATGATGCATGCATGAAATTGATGTCAGTAATTAATCGATTGTTTCTTTATTTAATGTGTATGTATTGCTTTTATATTTTATGAAATGAAAGTGTGGAAAAACATTTGGTTACATGAAAACTACTTAAGTCCAGAAGGTTAGATTGTGGATTTAGTAGTTAAACGGTATGGATGATATCTTGATACCAATTATATATATATAAACAAACTAACTTCCTTGGTTTTCTTCTTATTATTTTGGAATCCATGTTAATAGTATTTGCAAGTTTTGCTTGATTTTCTCTTTAAAAAACCAAATCCAACCGAAAATGATTGGTTCAAACTAGTTTTCAAATACGGTTCTAAATATATAAAAAGAAGTTTCACTTTGGTTGGTTTTTTTTAATAAAAAACTAAATCGAATTGAAAATGCTCACTCATACTTAGATCTTTTTAATAGTTATTCGGATTGTTTTTGAACCAACTAAATCAACTAAATCATTTGAGAGTAATTTTCATATTTTCCAGTTTAAACTCGGGCTAAGAAAAGAGTTGAGTCAAAATGATTTTTTTATCAAGTTCATTATTTCTTTTTTAATTTCATTTTCATATTTTTTTACCGGTCGACCAGATTGTCTTTAAACCAACCAAGTCACCTGAGTCATGACAGAGCAACTACCTTATGGTTTAATTTTAGACCTGAACTAAACAAGAAGTTGGATCGAGAAGTTTTTTTTAATTTAAATTTCATAAATTTTTTCTCGATTTCATTCTTAGATTTTTTTATACCAATCGACTAAGATGTTTTTGGATCGACTAAGTCAATTGGATCACATTGAGATAACTCTTACATGATTTGATTTTAAACCTGGATTAGATAAGAAGTCAGATCAAGAGATTTCATAGTTAACCTATTAGTGCAGAGTTAATAAAAATATAAAATAATTTTTTATAACTTGGATGTTTTTTATTATGTTGAAAATTCTTTTAATCTGACCCATAACATAGTATAAATCTTTTAACTAGTTCAATCTAAACATAGATGAGTTGATGTTTTTTAATCAACTTGGATTAATTTATTAATTTATTTTTTTCCAATTAGTTTCAAGATTTGATCTGATAAGTGTGCCTTTTTAAAAAAAAAAAAAATATTGTTCTCTTTTTGTTGCAATCACATAATAAAGGAGGCTTTATGTATGTGTGTGTGTATTAAAATACATGAGAAAATCACTTTGCTGATATTATATACATAGAGTGTTTGCATTGTAGACCACATTATAAATATAAAGTGTTTGCATTATGGACCACACCGTAAATGTTCAGAGAACTATAAAGGGTGTTATCTTTTCTATTTTTTATTCCAAAAGCTGCTAGTGCGTGTTGGGTCAAGACATAACCACCTGTGACTATTGGGTCTGGCATGGCCGCTAGACTCAAGGCTATTGAGTAGTTTAAATATTTGTTTTATAGAAAATAAAAATAAAAATAATTATGATTTTTGTTTAGGATAGTTTAAATGTTTTTTTATAAAAAATAAAAAATAATTAATTAGCATTTTGGTTTATAATATTTCAAGAGTAGTTTAAATGTTTTTTTATAACAGATAAAAAAATTAATTAGTATTTTTATTTAGGATATTTCAATGATAGTTTAAATGTTTTTTTTATAAAAATAAAAAATAATTATAAAAATATTAATTAACATTTTTATTTAGAATACTTCAAGGATAGTTTAAATATTTTTTATAAAAATAAAAAAATTAATTAAAATTTATGTTTAGGATATTTTAAGGATAATTTAATTTTTTTTATAAAAGTAAAAAAAATTATAAAAAAATTAATCAGGCATGGCTGCCAGACCTAATGCTCTTCAAAGGTAATTTAAATGCTTTTTTTAAATAAAAAATTAGGAATAATTTAAAAAAATTATTTAGGATATTTCAAGAGCAATTTTAATATTTTTTTAGAAAAATAAAAAGATAATTATAAAAACATTAATTAGCATTTTTGTTTATGATACTTTAAGTGTAGTTTAAATATTGTTTTTATAAATAATAAAATAATAATTAGGATTTTTATTTAGGATACTTTAAAGATAATTTCAATATATTTTTAGAAAAATAATTTTGTTTTATAAAAAACATTATTTAGTATTTTTGTTTAGATACTTCAAGAGTAATTTAAATGTTGTTTTTATAAAAAATAAAAAATAATTGTAAAAAAAATTAATTAGCATTTCTATTTAAGATATTTCATGGGTAGTTTAAAAGTTTTTTGTTTTTTATAAAAAAAATAAAAAATATTTATAAAAAATTATTTAGGATATTTCAAGAATAATTTATTGTTTTTTATAGAAAAATAAAATAAAATTATAAAAAATTAATTAGCATTTCTGTTTATCATACTTTAAATGTAGTTTAATTTTTTTTATAAAAATAAAAAAATTTATAAAAACAATTAATGAAACATAGCCGCCAGATTCAAAGCTTTTGGGTCTGGTATTTCTGCCAGATCCAAGTTTATTATATCTAGTATTATTATCAGACTCAAAACACTTATTATAAAAAATATTTTTTTTTGAAAATAAATTATTATTGACTTGATATCGAGTGAGAGTAATATGATCATATATTTTAAATTGTGTTGAATGTATTTTAAAAATGTGTTCGATATAAAAAAAATAGTATTATCTAATAATTTTAATGTGTGTTTATATAGTAATTTCGAAAAGAAACAGCAAACATACACAGAGCAGCAGCGCGGGAGTTCCCCTTCATAATTCATCTATCTATTTCGCTGCTCCCAAAAAATCCAATGGAAATTTCTTCCACTTCGAAACTTTGCTTACACGTAATGTTGCTTGCTTTCCATTATATTCTTTTCGATTCCATACTCGTTGTTTATCCGTTCTGTAATCGATGGATGGAAACCGAACTTGTTGCAGTTAATTTCTTGTGCATTTCAAAGATGCCGTCTATCTCAACAACTCTGCCGGCTCTCTGCTGTTCTCAAATCACCATCTCCTTCCATCCTTCAAATTTCCAGTAATTATTTCTTTCCTTTTCATTTTTTTTTTTAAATTTCAACTCATATCCACCGATCGATGATTACAATATAAAAGAAGTTAAATCAGGGCTGCGATTAAAATCTTCAATGCAGTTTCTGATACTGGAATCGGTAGCTGCTTGGAAGAATTCCAGGATCTTAACTGCAGCAGCATTATTTCTGCTGAATTTTGGGGTAAACCACGCCAGTTTTATTTCAATTTAGTAAGTAATTTTGGATGACATTCATAGCTTTGTTGTGCAGATGGAATTCTCTCTGTCAAAACTACTGGTAGTTTCTCATTCTAATGATTCTGTCTCTCTCTTTCGTTTTACCTTTTACTACGGAGAAGTTTATACCGCAGTTTGATTTAATTAATGATCCTTGTTCGGCTTTTCTTTGTGGAGACGGCAGCAATTTGTGATGATGAGATATATCATTATCACTTCAATTTAAGGGAAAACATTTCCAGCAGCAGAACCCTTACCCGTCTACCTTCGAATCCTAAGAACGGTCTGAAATTCAGGCATGGAGGATGATGCTTAAGCTGTTATGTTTTAATGTTACTGTTTTTTCCCTTATTATTTCTTATGAATTTATAGGCATTTTTTTCCTTCTCCAGTGGGACTGAAATATGTCTGTCCATTTCAGAGAGCATTGATGTTTTAGTTTCTGAGATCAATCACTTCTTTCAAAAGGTTTGTTCGACTGCACTCTGAAGACTCTGTCTCTTGTTCCATTGCTAGCAGTACAAGATAATTGATAGAGCAAAATGGAAATGGTGTGTCAAGCTTAATAACGAATACTGAGATAGCAATGATTTAATTCTTCTGCCACGCAGCCTCAACTTGGCTAGCAATCGCCACTGTCTTTTTACTGCAGACTGCGGTAATAATAGGCCTGGTGGCTGATTGTTACGCCTTAAGTGCTGTATTGTGCAGGGACACTGTTTTAGATACCAATGGATTGAGTTGATCTTGGTCTATCACAATGGAGGATGTAATCTGTATTACCGCTAGTTTAGGAATTGTGACTAACTGTACATGCTGTACGCTGTTTAAAAAAAAGGGCTTGAGAAGGTTTTTCATGCCTTTCCATGAATCTTCCTTTTAGTTAGTTTTAAGTAAGGTTTTACCACAACATTCTCTCATGGATGCTGACAAGTAGGGGCTTTCGGTTACTGAAAATGAGGGTTGTTGTGGTATATCTGCAGGATTTGATCTGTAAACCCAGCTTTTATGGGAAAGTTGGCTGCCCGGTTTAGAGAGAACAATTAACCCTCTTATATACTTTGTGGAGTTTTATTCTGCAAGGGCATTTATTGCTCCGTCAACTATGCATTGAAAATGTCAGCAAACAATATAATATTGTAATTTAATGCTTTCAGCACTAATGGGCAATATTTTGTTTTTGTCATATTACATATCCAGAATGATCCTTCCAATTTTTATTTACAGTTTGAAGTTCCTATAATACTCTATAGAGCAAGTAGTTTCCGAAACTTTTATCAATTGTTTCCCCTATTTATTATGTTTTGTTGTCTACTTATTTTGCAGATGATGATCTTGAATATCCCAGTAAGTTTAGCCTCCATTCCTCATTGTTGATCCTTTTTGTTGCACATATGGAAGGCAAGCCTCCATTTGGATAGAGAGGAATGAGAGGAGGCAATGAGAAGGGTTAAATTGGTCAAACAGCTAATATTGCAACCATTTTAACCACTCTCTTTCCTTTCTGTTCTGTTTCCATGATCAAAGTTAGCCTTAAGGTATTGATGGTAGCAGCAGCAATCCAGCAGCTATTATGACATGTTGATGAGCTTAAAGATACCAGTATTGCTACTTTTATGCAAACTTTTTTTTTACCTGGTTTGTTCTTTTAATTGGTCTAAATATCACATATCACTAGGAGACAAGGAACATGCACTATAAACTTCAGCTTGTAGATTACAGTGGCGTGTACTTTAAAACTAATAAACTAATGATAAACAGTCTCTCAAGAAAAGAAGAAGAGCTTCCTTGAATTTGTTATCCATAGATTCTGTAACAGATGATAAATATTAGCTTAGGTGCATGAAAAGTTTTGCCTTGGGAAACTTTTGTCCTGACTTGTAGCCAGCTCTTCGTCATTTTTTCAGAATATTGCAATTGAACTGTTGATTGAACGTGAAGATATTCCTGGATCAAGATGTGAAAATGTCTTTCTAGCAAATAGAAGCAATCCTGGACCTCTTTCAACCTCGAATGTTGAATTTCTAAAGTCAGGCCTTGAAGATTATGTTTTAAAGCATGGGAATTCTCTAACCCAAAAGTGCAGTACATGCTTTGCAACTTCGTAAGTTTGTACCGCATTTGTCCCTGCTTCCATTCCAGAGTCTGCTGCATTTCATTGAAGATCCTTACATTTTCAATATCTAACTTAGAGTTTGAAGTTTTCTTATTCACATTTGCATGCAAGTCAACCAACTCTTTAACCAACAGAGCAACTTTAGTTTGGCCATATGAATTTAATTTACACATCCCTGCTATGTCTTGTTTTATTTGACATGGAATCCCCCCCCCCCCTGCACACTATATACTTCATCAATATAATTTGTTTTTTTTATCGAATACCATCTAATTAATTAGATCCTCAAGATCACAAATTACAACAAGAAGATGGTGGTTTGGAACATGTCTAATTTTACTCCACATGACCAAACTGCAAGATAAAGAGCCTCCTCATAACCAATTGAAGTTATTAATTCTTGTATATACACACTCACTCACTCACACACACGCGCACACATTGTTTTCCACAAAGCCAACTTTAAGTTTCAGGAATTTGTGAAACTTGCTACATAGCTGATCTCTTGGAAATGACTAATATCCTTTCTCTGTGTCTCATTAGTGAGTGTCTTAAGGTTGGGAGTGGAATAGCATGCAGCACAGAAAGCCATAAGAGTTCTGGACTCATGATGGAAGTGGTGATTATAATAAGTGAGATAGAGTCAACCTGTCCTTGCTTCAGGGAATGCAGTTCTAAAACAGAGGTTCACATCATTTTCTTCTCTGTTCACTTTACAGACCTTTTTATTAATTAAGTTTGTAGACATATTCTGGCAAGATTGGCTTGCAAGAAAGAGGTATAAGTTTTATGAAGAGAGATTGGCAACATTGAAGTGCAGAAAATTAAATGTGATAATCATTTCTTACTGTTGTTTTTCAGGACCTCAAATTATTAATGGGGAGATTCTAGACTGTTCTTTATTTTTTTTCATATAAAAAAAGAGCTGAGACATGAAATTCATGTGGTTTATCCACACAAAAAGGGTTAAGAGCTGTTAGTACAAGTTTGGTCAAATTGTTAGAATTGTGCAAGTATCGGAGTCAAAATTGTTATAGCATATCATGTTATTGTAGAAGTTAATTTTGATCTGGGCTTTACATATATTATTGCATTTTTCCCAGTCATTGAATTCTTCTTGTTGTTCTTACGTTTTCCATTTTTTTGTATTTGATTTGGTTGACCTGATGTGCTTTTCCAGGTATTGTATTTCAAGGATTTCACACCCTGTTCAATTTCCCATTCAACGCTGAATGTATTGTCTACCATTGACTGGAAAAGTTATGGACTGACTCTGGAGAACGTTGTGGATCAAGGTGTCTGTGTACTAGAGTGGGAAGACTCACCATCTCATTCTCAAATTGATATGGTCCTTCACTGCTACCATAAGCAATATCCAATGTCAGCTCATATGCAATTCATTTCACTTTGCTTAATCGTTATGCTTGATATGTTGCAGTGCCATGTGTTTTTATTTTCCTTGACTTGATATCAAGTTCACGTTACCATTGGGCAGGCATAAAACTCAACCTGAACGGCATCTCATAAAAAAAGCAGTTAAAGCTGCATTGAATAATTTGAAGGAGAAACATCCAGGAATTCTTCTAAGTGCACATGCCCTCAAGGTAAAATCCACCGCTTCACCCTGAAATTATTATGCGAATTCAAGTTTCTATACAATTCAATTTGTTTCTTCATTCGAAAACCAAAGGGCTGATGAACTACATAATCCTTAATGATGAAGTATTTTTCCTCAACAAGTAATTGAAGACTTCTCTTTTAGTTAGTTGGCTATAGGCAGCTTTAAGTTTACTAATTAGGCATCTTAACGATGGAAGTTACATTCATCTATTTAATCTATGTCTCCATTCTGATCATGTAGTTTGGAATTGTCTTTATCTTCAGATTTGCAGTCATGCCCCTGACCTTGCAAGATCTATTGCTGGCCTCATCTTGTCATCTAACGATCCAGACTTTCAAGGAGAATGCTTCTCTCTTCTTGGTTTGCAGTCAAGAGAAATTGGAGCGGATGTTGTTGAAGATTGTATCCAGGAGAAGATCGTTTCAGTTATAGAGATGAATGACAGGAAGTCCAGGCAACGCAAAGTAGTGGCGCCTTTTCTTTTTGAAGACGACTGCGACCAGGATTCGAACTATCAAGACAAAGAATATGAAGAAGGTGAGGATGAATTTAGTTACGTGGATTAGTAAATGTATCTATGTGTCAAGTTCTTATTAACTCCTGAGATTGCTGTAAAGCTTTGTTAGCCCACATGTAGGCTATTGTTGTAAATTGAGGATGGTTACGGGTTAGTTTGGGAAGCTCATTTTTCAAGCTGCATGCATTTTACTCGTTATCAGAGCAGCATTAGTACCTGAAATGTTGAAACACATGCTCCATTAGCTTCAGCATGGTATTAACCATATCACCTACCTAACACAAGCCAAACCCCCCACCCCCACCCCCACCCCCACCCCCACCCCCACCCTCTTATTCCTTTTTTTCTTTTTTTATCATATCAAATGCATTTCATGTGTATACTATCTGTTCGGGTCCTTTTCAAGTTCCTTCTACCTTTTTAGATTTCTTATTTGAAGAGATTTTTGTTTATTGGACTTTCTTTTGAGCATTTCTTGTGCACTAAAGCTGTATATATATGATTTTCATTCTCTATGTGAATAGATAATAGGATTATGAGGTTGATTTTGGTTCCAAAATTAGTCTCCTGGGAAAGAGAAAATTTTTGAAGTTTTATGATAAAGGCCTAGAAACATATTTGTGAGGGTAAATGGCGTGAGATATATATATATAGTCTTTTTAGAATATCCTCTTACCTTTTCTAGGAAGTCTAATTTTAATTTTTAGTAAATTACACTATATATAATATTAAAACCCTATGCAGTATTCTATTTCAGTGAGGTTGTAGTTTGAATGCACCAATAACACGAATGAATATGAAGATTGTATCATCGGTTTAGAAATTGCTTTAGAGTTGAAAGTTGAAAAACTTGATGTTTACAATCAATGCTAATTATCTGTCAGGTGAAAGGGAAATGACAAACTAAGAATAAGAAATTGAGGCCATACTAAAATTATCTCTCGAAGTTGGCTAGTGAGTTCGATGAGATAAAATTCTCATATGAGTAGAGACAATAATCAATTTGTTGATGCCTTGATCACCTAAACCTCGATGACGCTGATCAATATCAGAGGCAGGATTCAACTAATAAACATTAAAGTTAGAAATCTCCAAACTCATTACTGCTCACTCGAAGAGATACCAAATGAAAAACCACGGTACAATGATATTAAGAAGTTTATAACACATCAGGAACATCCTTGAGGAGCCTCTAAAATGGATGAAAAAACTTTAAGAAGGATGGTGATGGATTATTATTTGGATGGTGAAATCCTGTATAAAAGGTCATTGGGACTTTGCTAAGGTGTTTGAACGAGAAAGAGGATAAACAAGCATTACAAGAAGTTCACGAGGGAATCTGCATAACTTATGTTAACAGGGATACATTGGCAAAACAAATGCAGTGATCTAGATACTTCTGGTTGACTATGGAAATGGATTGTGTTGATTATTTCAGGAAATGTCATAAGTGTCAGGTATACGGTGATAAGATAAATGTACCTTCGACACCTTTGTTTAATATGACCTCACATTGAGCTTTTGATATGTGGGGATTAGATGTTATAGGACCAATCAATCCAAAGACCAACAACAAACTTAAAGTCATCTTGTTGGCTATCGAATACTTCACTGAATGGGTAGAAGTTAACTCCTATACACACGTTACACAGAAAGTGGTTAAGAGGTTCAACAAAAATGATTTGATTTGTCACTACAGTTTGTTGGAAAAATTAATAACCAACAATGCTCAGAATTTTAATAGGTTGGACTCCACATTAAGTGGAAGATTAAATACTTTAAGTTTTCTCCTTACAAACCCAAGATGAATGATGATATCGAGACAACTAATAAGAATCTCAAGAAGATCATCTAAAATATGTTAGTCATTTATAAACATTAACATAAGATGCTTTCGTACGCATTTCATACATATTGCACTACAATTAAAACTTCTATGGGTGCAACCTTTTACTTTTAGTATATTAGATGGAAGCGATGATGCTTTTCAAAGTAGAGATTCCATCATTAAAGGTCTTGATAGATGTAGAACTTGAAGAATCAAAATGGGAAAAACTAAAGTTTTAGCATTTGAATCTAATTAGTGAGAAGAGTCAGACAACAATTCGTCACCACCAATTATACTAGAGTAGAATGGTTAAGGCATACAATAAGAGGATTAGACCAAGAGTATTCAAAGAAAGAGACCTCGTATTAAAGAAGATCTTGTCAATATCAGAGTAAATAGACATCAAACTATAAAGGACCATATTTGATAAAGAAAGCCTTTTTTAACCAAGATGGTCGGAGATGATTTACCTAAACCTGTAAACTCTAATGTTGTAAGGAAGTACCATGTATAATGTATTGTGTCGATAAATCAATAAAGACCAAAATTTGGCCATGAATTCTTTGGTGTATTTTCTTTTTTATAAACTCTAAAAAAACTCAGCATATCTTTTTCACAAAAGATCAAAAGTTTTTTGGAAAATCAAAGGTATCAGTACAAATTCAAAGGTCAAATTGGTATTTGTTTTTAACAAGCCAGTTTTAGAAATTCAAGTGATTTTCTAATGAGGTGACCAAATGCCTAGAAACTTGAGAAATGAATCAAGAACCATTCAAACTAACTTTCAAGTTGAGTTTTAATTGACTGAATAATGATCCATAATTTAATTATGATGGAAACTATTTTGCATGTCCAACTAATCACAATAGATGAGAGCATAGCTTATTGATCCTAAACGCATATGTTTGAAATGATGAAAAATCATATTTGATAATTCGTTCACAATACTTGAAAAATATCCTTTGCATGCCTTTGTTAAGCCTAGTAAAATCCTTCTTGCAAACAAACCCTGACTTGAATCACACACCATGCTAAGGGTAAGTTTAAGGATTAGAAAAGCAATTTGACCTCAGATTTATACAAAATAATCCTCAATGGTCAATGAAAAAACCAAAGGTACCCATATAAAAGTTAGGTGCATAAAGAAATTCAATGATTCAAAAAGGTTGAGCATGTCATATAAAAATAAAAATAATAAGTATGATGATGATAGTCCGAACCCAATATTATGGGCATGACATGACCATTTTACAAAGTCAGTCTTAATCTAGAAGGTCATCAACCAAAATGAGTGCTAGTGATCCTTAGTTCTGAGATCTTTAATCACCTTTTGAGTTTATAAATATCCTTTCCTTTCATAACTAAGATCTAAAGCCCACATTACATGCTTAATAAAGTCCTTTTTAATCAAATGCAAGCAAGCTTAATTAGTAAGCAATGCTTTCCCATATGAAATGAGATCTTTAAAATATTACAATTATGCTTTATTATTCATATAAGTAAAATGAATGCTTTAAAAATTTTCTTTCCTATGAAACTCGAGCCTTTTTTAGCAATAAATTATAAAACAGAAGGTCACTTCGTATTTTTACTAAGAGAAAAGGATGAAAAAACCAAACATTCATGAAACCCTGTCCACAAGAATCGCTTGATTTTTTCAAAATAAAGTTGCTTTAAAACTTGTATCGAAATGATTTTTGTGTTTGGAAATAACTTTTATATTCCAAAGATTTTCTTTTGAAAGCGATCTTTTATATATAAAAAAAAAACCAAACATCTTCTGCATAACATCATCCCTGAGAAAACCCAAGCAAACAAAACAAGATAAAGAACTTGGGGGCATGATTAGGCTGGGGGAAATTTAAGTAAACCAACAGGGTTGGCTATATAATTCCTATTATAGGAAAATAGAAAATGGGAAGCAAGTTGTTTGAGTCTTTTAATGTCTTTTGTGGAAAGCCATCATGAAACAGTAATAAATATAGGAAACTTGAAAGGTCACAATTAATTAGATAAAAACACTTAGATAATGGGATATGTAAAGTTCATCTTAGCTCATTAATTTAGCATCCATTTTCCAAAGATTAAGTCCACAAGTTATAGCTCAAGCCATGAAAACTTGTTTTAAAGATTGAAGCTTTGAGAGACAGAGTCCATGAAGAAAAGAGACCTATATTTTTCAGGTAAAAATACATGCATATTAACCTCAAAACATTGCGTATTAATCTTTGCAGGGAATCCAAGGAAAGCATTTT
>Ga0325405_1004932_pt1 | contig 13575 bp, 8 predicted proteins | sample PopdelMetagenome_21_FD_205663 | JGI IMG/M metagenome (GOLD analysis project Ga0325405, IMG submission 205663) | Populus deltoides microbial communities from Bellville, Georgia, United States - Xylem-Control-R2 | ecosystem: Host-associated > Plants > Phyllosphere > Stem > Wood/Secondary xylem... | reverse complement strand
GCAAAGCATTTTTGTGCGCAACTCTTAAGAACTATAAAAAATACTTTGAGTTGTGTGCCTTGTAGGTATTGGACAACATAAGGTGTAGTTGTAAGGTTGGATTGGCCCACATACTAGGAATTGTTTTTCTGATTTTTTGTACCATATATATATATATATATATATATATATATGTGCAAAACTATAACAAACATATAATAAATGAAAGGATAGAGGACAAAACATCCAATAATCAAATGACATACAATAGATCTCATAAATAAAGTAAGCATTAAAGCATGGAATAAAATGTGTAGTATAGTTACTTGTTAATGAATTATGGATGGATAAATAGGAAATAAAGTGTATTGTTGTCAAGAATTATACATTTTATCTTAAGGCTAAATTGTCTTTCATATGGTGCAAACGGTTTGTATGCAAGTTACTCTTTTCTAATTCCAACAAAATAGACACAAGAATCAAAAGCTCTAGAATAAAAAACAAAATGTCTAGAAAAAAACTACTAAGAAAAAAAAGGAGTGGGAAATGAGAAGAGGGTAGGAGAGCTGATTGTTTTGTTGTGTTGAACAACCCTCGCCAACCCTTATCTATACAAGAGTCCTGGTATTAAAACCGATGCAGGAATTAATTCCAATTATTTTAACCCTTAATTACCCACAATAAAACAAATATAAAACTTGATATTTTTATTTAAAGCTAGATGTTTCTTCCATTATAAAAAATAGCTCAAGTAATGGAAATTATTGATGAGAAAATCAGTCATTGGTTAGCAAAATATAATTTCTTATTGGCCAAAATATTTATTTTAAAATTAACACACAAACCCGAGCTCAAGTCTAGCTGAGCACAATTGTGATTTAATCCCAAAACCAGTAATATAGTTTAGGGTATCTCCTTTCTAAAAGTTTTGTTATCGTATGAGTCCTATTTTAATTTCTCAAGCCACCTTTATAAAAGTTATAATAGAATCTTATAATCTTTTAATATATATATTTGTAGATCATTTATATTTGTTTAATAGAATATGAAATACATATCTTAATATTGACATAACACACACAAACACACACACACACACACACACACACATAGATATATATATATATTATTTTATTTTTTATAGAATTATTAATAATAATAGGTAATGGATACATATATGAATATTCAAAATTCGATGGATAGTTTATGGATATCTAAATTCTGTACCTGATGGATAATAAGTAGGGTATGAATATTAAAAAATCCAACTCGTAGGTACCCATTGTTATCCCTAAGAATTTTTAAAAGGGTTTTAACATTAGAATAAATGTAAGTTTCTTTTTCATGAAAAAAAAAACATATCCTTATCTTATCAAATGTGGAAAGTCTAAAAAATAGTAATAAATAGAAACTTATCTAATAATTGAGAATTAAAATTGACTAACCATAAAGGATTTATTGACTTTAGAGTGACTATAAATAGAAATTTATGTAGTAGAGATTTAAATTAATATGTCAACGGACACAAACATGATAATAAAATATATGCAAATACATTTTCAGTATTTTTCTAGTATTTTTCATTATGGTTGTCATGTTTATTTATAGAAAAGAAAAAATAAGATTGCAAATCAATTATAGGAATAAATACACGAGGATATCGATTGTCTACATGATTATTTCTCCTCTATCCATATTTATAGTGGCTCCACCATACACGAGGATTTTTTAGAGGAAGATAGTTATTTTCTTAGTTATTTTTATTTTTATTTATTTTAGAAAAATATTTTTTATGTTGTTTTTATTCTTTCTATTTAGTTTATGAATTTTATTTTTCTTAGTTATTTTTCCTAATTTAAAAAAGACTAAAAAAATAAAATAAAATTTCAAAACTACATAGAAAGAATAAAAACACTAAAACAATATTTTCCTAAACTAAATAAAATAAATAAATAGAAAGAATAAAAATATCATAAAGAAAAATATTTTTATAAAATAAATAAAAATAATAATAACTAAATAAAAAACACATATTTACATAAAAATCTTATTCAATTCATATATTTAATAAATTTATGAAAAGGCAATACAATTCATGACGAGAGTTAAGCCCACCATTTAGTTAATAAAACAATACACACTCCTTTATGGAGAGTGATTTTTTAAAAAAGATATTTGTTTCCTTAATTCTTTTTATCCTATTTAGTTTAAGAAAATATTTTTATTTTTATTCCTCCTATTTAGTTTTAAAAAATTTATTTTTTCTTAGTTACTTTTTCCTAACTCAAAAAAAATTAAAATAAAATAAAGAAAAATAAAATTTCCAAACTACATCGAAAAAATGAAAACACTATAAAATAATACTTTTAAAAGACTAAATAGGACTAAAAATAATTAAGAAAAAATAAAATTTATAAACTAAATACAAAAAATAAAGAAATCTTAGAGGAAACTATTTTACACAACTAAATAGAAACAAAAATAACTAAATAAAAAATATATTTCCTTAAAAATCTTCCATTATCATTACTACATTATTCTAGTTTTGACATCAATACATTAAAATCTATTATAATTAGTGATATTATATAATATGATATTTTTAATTTCATTAAATGAATATGTTGCTTTTCATTAACTTTTTAAAATTAATTCCAAACATTTTTTTTATGTGAACATAGTAATTGTCTCTTAAGGTTTTATTAAAAAAATAAACCTTGTATCAAATCTAAGATAATGAGATATATGGACAATAAATGCAATTTATTAAAAGTTTCCATTTAAGAAAAGAAACGTGTCCATTGTTTTGTAATTTGCATTCAGGATCATATGGGCTTCACTCACTGTATATACCTCCCCAACTAATATCATGTCCTTCAACAATTCATTAAACCAACAAAATATAGTAAAGAAACTATTGAATGGCTAGAATTTCATTCACTCATTTTTTCCCCTAATTCTCGTTCTCTCAGGTTATCATTAAACCAATTTACTTCAATTTTCCTCTAAAGTATCCATATCACTTTCTTTTAATGTGCATTATAATAAATTTGTATGAGGAAACATTAATATAATTATTCAAGAGTCCATGTTTTTTGAAATGAAAAAAAAAAAACATTGCTCTTTATAAGAGTTTTTTTTATCTATTTTTATTAGTTCATACACAGTGTTCATATGTTGTATAAAAGTGGATGTACTCTCAAGGATTACGGCGTAAAATGCTACGAGAAACACAATTCAATTCATGATAATAATAAAAAAAAATTATCAATGCAACGTAAAATGCTACGTGTATATGTAAATTTATTGTTCATAAAAAAAATATCATTATCTTATCATATGTGGGAAGCCTAAACAATAGTAATAAATAGATGTTTACCTAAAAATTATGAATTAAAATTGACTAACCATAAAGGATTTATTGACTTTAGAGTGACTATAAATAAGAATTTATGCGGTAAAGATTTAAATTGGTATGTAAACAGACACAAATTTGATAATAAAATATATATACAAATACATTTTCAATATTAATTCTAATATTTTTCAATATGGTTGTCATGTTTATTTGCAGAAAAAAAAACTGATTACAAATCAATTATAGGAATAAATAAACGAGGATCTTGATTGTCCATATGATTGTTTCTCCTTAATCCATATTCATAGCGGCTCCTCCTTACATGATGATTTTTAGAGGAAGATATTTATTTTCTTAGTTATTTTTATTTTTATATGTTTTAGAAAAATATTTTTCTTTATGGCGTTTTTATTCTTTCTATTTAGCTTATGAATTTATTTCTTTCTTAGTTATTTTTTCCTAATGTAATTAAGACTAAAAATAAATAAGAAAAAAATTAAAATTCTAAACAAACACCAAAAAATATTTTTCTAAACTAAATAAAAAGAATAAAGATATCATAAAGAACAATATTTTTATAAAATAAATATGAAAAGAATAACTAAATAAAAAAACATATATTTCCCAAACAAATCTTATTCAATTCATAGATTTAAGAAATCTATGTAATAAAAATCTTATTCAATTTATAGATTTAAGAAATCTATGTAAAAGCAATACGATCCATGACGAGAGGTCAGCCCACCATCTAGTTAGTAAAATGATAATCATTTCTCGATGAAGAATGGTTTAAAAGAAAAGATATTATTTTTCTAAGAAGTTTTTATTCCTATTTAGTTTAGAAAAGTATTTTTATTTTATTTTTATTTAAATTCCTCATATTTATTTAAAATTTTTATTTTTTCTTAATAACTTGTTCCTATCTCAAAAAATAATAAAGAAAAATTAAATTTCTAAACTACATAGAAAGAATGAATACACTACAAAATAATATTTTTTTCAAACTAAATAGGACTAAAACTAAGAAAAAATAAAATTTCAAAACTAAATAGAAAAAATAAAGAAATCATAGAGGAAACTATTTTACACAACTAAATAGAAATAAAAATAACTAAATAAAAAATATATTTCCTTAAAAATCTTCCATTATCACTATTACATAATGCTAGTTTTGGCATCAATGCATTAAAATCTATTATAATCATTGATATTATACCATATGATATTTTTAATTTCATTAAATGAGTATGTTGCTTTGTGTTCACTTTTTAAAATTAAATTAAAACATATTTTTTCTTTTGTGACCTTAGTAATTGTCTTTTTAGGTTTTATTAAAAAGCAATCTTGTATCTAACCTAAGATAATGAGATATAGGCACAATACATGCAATTTATTAAGAGTTTCCATTTAAGAAAAGAATGTATTCATTGTTTTGCAATTTGCATTCATGTATATACATTTATGGGCTTCACTCTTGACTATATATACCTCCCCAACTAATATCATGTCCATCAACAATTCATTAAACTCACAAAATATAGCAAAGGAACTATTGAATGGCTAGAATTTCATTCACTCGTTTTTTTATCTTTATTCTCGTTCTCTTAGGTTATCATTAAACCAATTTACTTCAATTTTCCTCTAAAGTATCCATATTGCTTTCTTTTAATGTGCATTGTAATAAATTTGTATGAGGAAACATTAATATAATTATTCAAGAGTCCATGTTTTTTGAAATGAAAAAAAAAAAAGCATTGCTCATTATAAGAGTTTTTTTTATCTATTTTTATTAGTTCATACACAAAGTGTTCATGTGTTATGGGAAATAATGTGAATAAATTAACTGTCGAATATTAAAGCACAAAGAATTTGTCAACAAGCTACCATACACTTACGAAAGCTCCTTTTTTTTTCAGCTGCATTGGTGACACCTCATGTGAATGGAGAAAAGAGATGCCTGGATATTTTGTATAAAAGTGGATGTACTCTCAAGGATTGCGGCGCAAAATGCTACCAGAAACACAATTCAATTCATGGAGGGCAATGCATCGCCAATCCTACTATGACTGATTACTCTTGTGTTTGTGCTTATAATTGTGATGGTTAGTGTAAGAAAATCTTGTTGCGTCCTACAATAATCAAACATAAATAAATTAAGAAATCTTTTTTTCCAATAATAATCAAAAACAAATTTGAGAATCAAGTGCCTTCTTTTCTACATTATGTTATATTATTAACATATGGCTTTTCTTTTCTTATTATTAACTTAAAATTTTCAAATTAATGCAGAATTATATCAACTATGAATCATTTATAAAATTTGGATTTCTATTAAATTCCACATTAGTCTTAATGTTTTTATGCAACTTTGCAACACCTTTGCATTAATTTTCACTTTTATCATACAATTATTATTATAAATTAAACTCATATCACAACGTAAAGCTAGAAACTTATATTAATTTTATAATGTTCAAATTAGTTGGTATCAGAGCAAGATTTTAAAATCATGTTATATCCCTTTATCTTTTAGTTTTCATATTATTTCATCATCGGTGTCATATAAAACCTATTCGCAGTAAAAGTTGAAAAAATGAAGATTATTTGAATCTAGTTATTTAAAATTAAAAACAAAGAAGAAGAAGAAGAAGAAGAAGAAGAAAGATAGAAGAAATTGCATGAGGGGAAAAAATAGGGTTTAAACTGCAAATTAGGATTTTTCATCAAATTTTGGATTCAACAACTTAAATCTAAAACTTCTTGATTCTTGAGATATGTTAATATCATATCTTGATTATGCTTTGATGCTTTCATCTTCTTATTGGGTTCTGATGAACAACGCAATCAAGCTTTTTTTAACATGTATGTTAGTCCTCATATTAGAGATAAGCTTAACGAAAAGATCAAGAAGGCCATGGATAAAGCTAAGCTAAAGGTTATGATACCACACTCTAGTAGATCCATATAGTGTTGCTGGGAGAATTTTTCACATAGTGACAATTTTTTTGCATTGCAAGCTTTATGATGTTTCTTCTGTTTTGTACGTGCTCTCTAGGATCTGTAAGACCGTCATAGTTGTCTAAGTTGGCCTTCACAAAGACATAATCTTTAGAGAGATGAGTATGTAACACTTAATGACAAAGTATAGAGTCTTGTAGTTGGTGGAAATGATTTTTATTCTTAAAAGTTTGTCTAATTACTGATTACGTTGAGGGAATGGAAGAGTGAGAAATTGTTCATGTATAACTAGAACAACATTGTCGAGCACTCGTATCTAATGGGAGTGTTATGAAAGATCTGAAAAAGCTAGAGTTTCTATAGTGGGAAAATCAGTTACTCTCTTATACCCTAGAGGTTTTATGTCATCAGCCATGAAAAGCGTTTTGGAAAAAGGTGTAAAACAGGAATAAACTAGTTTTTTATTTATTTTCCCACAAATGAAGTCGTAAAAACACGAGGATTGGATTAGGCTTTCCCTAGCTACATCTTAGACTTATGTGTATGGGCTTGGGTGTAGTTTTGTTTTAGGGGTTGGGGGGGTGGGTGCTCGGTTATTCCTATAAAAACAAATCTCATGTCAGAACAAGGAACCCTCTAATGATAAAGTTAGTAAATGTTGAAGAAAAAAATAATGTACGGGACAAAGGAGTTTGAAGTAACGAGTTTGAATGACTTCAATTTTATTCTTTTAGAATTTTCCTGACCTGGCTTGGATGTGAATTGCCTATGATTATTTAGGAGTTGCTTAAAATGGCCTCCATTTCTTACATCATGACCAAGGTATTTATAGGCTCCAGTCATGTCAGCTTACCTCACGGCGTGTACAATTGCAAGACCTTAGTGTGTGAATGGGAGTTGAACCATAGATGGAGAGGTTAACGTTGTCATTGGTTGTTGTGCTTGCGATAGAGAAGTGTAGGCAAAGAATAATCATTACCTCATCTACATAGAAAATGCATATATCTTTGTGCAAAGAATTTGTGTGCGCAACTTTTAAAAAAAAACACTTTGAGAAGTGTGCCTTGTAGGTATTGGACAATTTGAGGTGTAGATGTAAGGTTGGAGTGGGAACCCCTTTGTGCTGAGGTCTCGCCCACATGATGGGAATTTTTTTTTAAAGGGTTTTAATATTACAATATATGTAAATTTATTGTTCATAAAAAAAAAACATATCATTATCTTATCATACGTGGGAAGCCTAAAGAATAGTAATAAATAGATGTTTATCTAAAAATTGTGAATTAAAATTGACTAACCATAAAGGATTTATTAACTTTAAAGTGACTATAAATAGAAATTTATGTGGTAGAGATTTAAATTGGTATGTAATCAGACACAAATATGATAATAAAATATATATACAAATACATCTTCAATATTATTTCTAATATTTTTCAATATGGTTGTCATGTTTATTTGTAAGAAAAAAAAATAGATTGCAAATCAATTATAGGAATAAATAAACGAGGATCTTGATTGTCCATATGATTGTTTCTCCTTAATCCATATTCATAGTGGCTCCTCCTTACATGATGATTTTTAGAGAAATATATTTATTTTCTTAGTTATTTTTATTTTTATATGTTTTAGAAAAATATTTTTCTTTATGGCGTTTTTATTCTTTCTATTTAGCTTATGAATTTATTTCTTTCTTAGTTATTTTTTCCTAATTTAAATAAGACTAAAAATAAATAAGAAAAAATAAAACTTCTAAACTACATAGAAAGAATAAAAACACCAAAAAATATTTTTCTAAACTAAATAGAAAGAATAAAGATATCGTAAAGAACAATATTTTTATAAAATAAATATGAATAAGAATAACTAAATAAAAAAACATATATTTCCCTAAAAATCTTATTCAATTCATAGATTTAAGAAATCTATGTAAAAGCAATACGATCCATGACGAGAGGTCTACCCACCATCTAGTTAGTAAAATGATAATCATTTCTTGATGAAGGATGATTTTTTTTTAGAAAAAAGATATTATTTTTCTTAGATGTTTTTTTTCCTATTTAGTTTAGAAAAATATTTTTATTTTATTTTTATTTAAATTCGTCGTATTTATTTAAAATTTTATTTTTTCTTAGTTACTTGTTCCTATCTCAAAAAATAATAAAGAAAAATTAAATTTCTAAACTACGTAGAAAGAATGAATACACTACAAAATAATAATTTTTAAAACTAAATAGGACTAAAACTAAGAAAAAATAAAATTTTGAAACTAAATAGAAAAAATAAAGAAATCATAGAGGAAACTATTATACACAACTAAATAAAAATAAAAATAACTAAATAAAAAATATATTTCCTTAAAAATCTTCCATTTTCACTATTACATAATGCTAGTTTAGGCATCAACGCATTAAAATCTATTATAATCATTGATATCATACAATATGATATTTTTAATTTCATTAAATGAATATGTTGCTTTGTGTTCACTTTTTAAAATGAATTAAAAACATATTTTTTCTTATGTGACCATAGTAATTGTCTTTTTAGGTTTTATTAAAAAGCAATCTTGTATCTAATCTAAGATAATGAGATATAGGGACAATAAATGCAATTTATTAAGAGTTTCCATTTAAGAAAAGAATCTATTCATTGTTTTGCAATTTGCATTCATTCATGTATATACATTTATGGGCTTCACTCTTGATTATATATACCTCCTCAACTAATATCATGTCCATCAACAATTCATTAAACTAACAAAATATAGCAAAGAAATTATTGAATGGCTAGAATTGCATTCACTTGTTTTTTTACCTTTATTCTCGTTCTCTCAAGTTATCATTAAGCCAATTTACTTAAATTTTTCTCTAAAGTATCCATATCGCTTTTTTTTAATTTGCATTATAATAAATTTGTATGAGGAAACATTAATATAATTATTCAAGAGTCCATGTTTTTTGAAATGAAAAAAAAAACCATTGCTCATTATAAAGTGTTTTTTTTTATATCTTTTATACACAAGCTGCCATACACTTATAGTTTTTTTTTCCAGCTACATTGGTGACACCTCATGTGAATGGACAAAAGAGATATGTGTACATTTTGTATAAAAGTGGATGTACTCTCAAGGATTGCGGTGCAAAATGCTTCGAGAAACACAATTCAATTCGTGGAGGGCAATGCATCGCCAATCCTGCTATGACTGATTACTCTTGTATTTATGTTTATAATTGTGATGGTTCGTGTAAGAAAATCTTGTTGTGTCCTACAATAATCAAACATAAATATATTAAGAAATATTTTTTCAATAATAATCAAAAAATAATTTAAGAATCAAGTACCTTTTTTTCTATATTGTGTTGTATTATTAACATGTTGCTTTTGTTTTCTTACTATTAACTTAAAATTTTAAAATTAATACAGAATTATATCAAGTATGAATCATTTATAAAATCTGGACTTCTATTAAATTCCATATTAGTATTAATGTTTTTATACAACTTTGCAACAGCTTTGCATTAATTTTCACTATTATCATACAATTACTATTATAAATTAAAATTTAATCGCAACGTGAAGCTAGAAACTTTAATTAATTTTATAAGGTTCACAATATAATATTGTAATAATAGCTTCGTGTATTTAAAAAAATATTTTTATTTATTTATAAAGAAACTTTTAGTTAATCTTTTTAATATATATAAGTCAATTAACTATTTGCTCAATTTTTTATCAACTGAATTTGAATGAAAAAAATCAATTTCTTTAAAAATATATAAGAATGTATTTTTGAAAATAAAAGGTATATATAAGATGTTCTATGTATTTTTTAGTTATAATTGACTTTTGAAAAAAAAAAAAACAGGAATACTCCAAATTAAGTGATCTGATAATTTTATCTAAAATGGACATAATTAAAAATAATAAAAGTGTGTATGAAACTTAAATTTTTTTATTAAAATAAACTTTTAAAAAATTGATCTGATACCGGAACTATTTTTCTTATTTTATATTCAACAAAACACGTGGAATATACACACATTTTTGAATAAAATATTAGCTATAGAAAAATGATCAACTAAAAGATGGGTTGCTTGGTGAAAGGATTTTTAATTTTCAAACCAGTCATCTTTCTTCCACAATTACAATTAGATCACTAAAAAGTTAAATGTATTTTTTTCTTTTTTTTCTCTTTCTTTTTTTTGTATTTAAATTATTTGGAAAAAAACGCTGCAAACAACGCAAATACATCAAAAACATATTTTTGGGTTTTTCATTGTTATTTTTCTATTTTTTTTAATCAAAAATTAGATAAAAAAACAGGTAGCAACAGATGCCCCCTCTTTACAATGCTTATGAAGCAAAACCTCATCAATGTTTTGCATAATAAGCTTGTAAAGAAAAAGTGTCATCCCAGCTTGCTGAGTGATTCACTTATCCAAAAACATTGCGTTTTAAAAGAAAATGATCTTATTATCATGGGTGACCTACCCTTTTTGAAGTTCAAAACTGGTCTATTTTCACGGATAACCTGCCTACACACACTCACATTGTTCTATTTTCACAAGCAACCTGTCCATTTTGAAATTCAAACACTTGACTATTTTTATAGGTGACCTGCACTTTTATGAAATTTAAAAACTGATCTATTTTCATGAGCAACCTGCCTTTTTTAGAAAATGATCTATTTTCACAAGCAACCTTTCCTTTTTGAAATTTAAAAACTAGTCTATTTTCATGAGCGGCCTGCCCCTTTTCAGAAACTGTTCTATTTTCATGGGCAACCTGCCAGTTTCAAAAACTAGTCTATTTTCATGGGCGACATGCCCCTTCTGAATTTCAAAAACTAGTCTATTTTCATGGGCGACATGCCCCTTCTGAAATTCAAAAACTGGTATATTTTCTTGGACGACCTGTCCCTTTTCATAAACTGGTCTATTTTCACAGGTGACCTGTCCTTTTCCAGAACATGGTTTATTTTCACAAACGGCCTGCCCTTTTTTAAATTCAAAAACTAGTCTATTTTCATAGGCGACCGCCCCTTTGCAGAACATGATCTATTTTCACAAGCGATCTGCCCTTTCTAAAATTCAAAAACTAGTCTATTTTCATGGGCGACCTTCCTTAGGAGGAGAGGGTCGGCAGAGTGGGGATGTATTAACTTTTGCCGACGGATTCACCGATGGAATTATTCCATCTGTGATTCTGTCAGCTATTCTGACGGTAAAAAAGGCACGTCACCGTACGGAGTTACCGTTTTGAATCCCTCGGTGATTTCGTCGGCATTTTCATTGGTGAAATTTGTCACGTCACCGTACGGAGCTGACGTTTTGAATCCCTCGGACATTCCATCGGTAAAAAATACCTGTAATTACATCCACATCAGCGAACCGCCCTTTTTTTTATTCTTAACATTCCGTCCGTAATCCCATCGGTATATACCGACAGAATTTGGCCGTCAGAATATACCAACGAAATTACCGACGGATTAAATTCAGTCGGTAATGGCGACCTCAAATTACCGACAGAATTATTTTGTCAGCAATTTCGTTGGTATTAAGCGAATTTCTGGTAGTGCTTCTTCTCGCCAAGAACGTTCTGGTGAGTGGAGAGTGGAGACAATTAGATTCAAAGGTGCTGCTGGTGAGCGGAGAGTGAAGAGTGGAACCGATTTCTCAATCTGATTTCTTATTCTGTTTGGCCGCTGGTGATTTGGGGAGAGGGGAGAGGGGAAAGGGAAAAGAGGAAAGGGGAAAGGGATGTAAAGCAGAAAAGGGGAAGGGTGGAGACTAGAGACGTGGACAGGGGAAAGGGTAAAGGAGAAAAGGGCAACTGTTTTTCATTTTAGCAGAAATCATGAAATCGGACCGGTTTTCATGTTTTTTACGAGTCGACCCGATTTTATATGAGATTGACCGGGTTTGACCGATTTTACATGTTTTACGCCTTTTGACTTGTAAAATCATATGATTTTAGGAGTCAAAACTTGTTTTTAACAACCTTGATTGGAAGAGAAGATGAAGGGGCAGATGAGTTTGTTTCTTTGATTTGGTGAAGAAAAAATGATGGTTGGTTGGAGGGGGGTTGCAGATTTCAATCAGTGATGAGGTTAGTAATCGATGACCATGAGTTTGTGAGCTGAAATGAAAATAGGTCTCACGATGCTGGTTCTGATTGACAGTTTGTGAGTTGGAAGAGATGGGATTTGATTTTTTAATTGCTATGGGAGAGGGTTGTGTTGGGGTTTTCTTTTTATGTTGTGTGGGTATGGGAGAGTATGTGTGTGTGTAACCACTTACTTATAGATGAAAATTGTTTTTGGCTTGAAAGCAAAGTAAATCAAGATCAATCATTGAATTTCAATAATAAATCACAATCATTCATTTGCTAACTTAGAGACAAGGCAAAGAAAAAGGACCCTTGGATTAAGAAAATTGATTGTAAACCGTTTGATTCAAAAAGATGAGTTGCTTGGTGAGAGGCTTTTTAATTTTTTAAATTGGTCTTCTCTCTTCCACAATTACAATTAAATCACTAAAACATTAAATATATTTTTTTTCTTTTTTTATTTTAAATTCTTTGAAAAAAACATTGCAAACGACTCAAATACATTAAAAATATATTTTTAAAGTTTCCGATTATTTTTTTTAACTATTTGTAATTAAAAAAAAAAGTAGATAAAAAATAAATAGCAACACGCATCATGTTAATATATTAAACAAGCAAGATGTATAGGTATATACGCAACCAATCACAAAGTTTGCCCAACCTCGACAACTTCGTCGAATGAATGATTGTTAACAATACAAACGAGTCAAATCAAACGTTAAGCCATAGTTGTTTTCTTTCTTTCCTTTTCATGTTCCCTCACTATATCAAATCAAGATAGTTCTTTCTATATATTAACACCTCACTTTCTAAATTTGAGTAAAATTTAACCTTGTTTTTTCTCAAAAAAAAATAGATAAAGAAAAAGAAAATCTTGCTCGATGCTTATTTATCTTCCACTAATATTTTTCTGCTCTTTCTTTAGAGTTCACCACTAATTAAGACGTCAATACTTTATATAAATATAAAAAAAGATATTAAACTAGCTAGACCTTGAACTCTAGAGTCCAATATTCCCTTTTTCTTGGAAATAAAAACACGAACTTCACGTCTCACTTGTGTGATGCCAAAGTTATTAGAGCGTGTTTGGCAGTGTGGTTGCGGGTGCTTTTCAAATAGCTTTTCGTGCCGAAATGCATGCCAATGATGTTTTTTTATTTTTTAAAAAT
>Ga0325405_1004931_pt1 | contig 13575 bp, 8 predicted proteins | sample PopdelMetagenome_21_FD_205663 | JGI IMG/M metagenome (GOLD analysis project Ga0325405, IMG submission 205663) | Populus deltoides microbial communities from Bellville, Georgia, United States - Xylem-Control-R2 | ecosystem: Host-associated > Plants > Phyllosphere > Stem > Wood/Secondary xylem... | reverse complement strand
ATTTTCTACTTTTCAAAGATGAAGTTCTAGACAATGATGGAGGAGTGAAGAAGGTGAAAGAAGAGACAAGAAAGAGAAGGTGGGTTATGAGATTACTTTGTCAAATAAAGCAGTGGTTACTCTGCAATATTTGAGAGAGAAAAAAAAAACAGGCAGATATTTTTAGAATATTACTTTCAATGATAATTCTAAAAGGAATTGTTATTGTAGTAAATCAGAGAGTCTCTTCTCTTATTTGCTTTTGCTTTTTTCTTTTTATAAATTGAATCTCATTTAAAATTTAAATTAATATCCTAAAAAATATTTCAAGCACAAGAATTGATTTAATAATGTAAATTGAATTCAATTCACATGATTCCAATCTTGACGTATATAATTGTGATAGGATCTATTAAAATATTTATCTATTAGATGTATATATTAACCTATATAAACATTCATTTCAAAAAAAACAAAAAAAAAAACTAAAATTAATGTGTGGATGCAAATTGGAAAAACTAATTATATTATCAAAATTAAAAACTTTTAATTATGTCTTTATATTATTTAATGTGTTAATGTTAAAAATAAATTTTAAAAAATAAAATCTAAAATATTATTTTGATATATTGTAAAGTAAAAGGAACAATATATAAAATGAGTTTTTAATGGATTTATGTCGTAAGGATCTAGCTCTATGCGCGCATGCACAAGCCTGCATTTCACCAGAAATATATACGAAGGATACAGAAACCTAACACAGGCTCTATAATATTTTGAGAGATTGGTTCAGCAGTCGGTGACATTGTGTCAGGTAACATCAATAATATATGTAGATTCGATTCTTCAACCCTTGGATTAGGTTGTGATTTTCTTTTGTTTTATAAAACTCTGTGTTAATGATGATGGAGGCATTTCAGAAGAATACCATCGACGAGACAGAAAAACCAGCAACCTCTATATTTATATATCAGCAACACTTTCACTTAATCAATTGAGGATTTATTAAATCTCCATTTATTTGCTAAACAATCAAGTGAGTTAGACCCTCCCTGGCCAACAAAATACACAGCATAGAAGTGGTCCCTTTCAAGATAGCTTGGAATGATAAATATTTGGTTAAAATAGAGTATTGCTGTGCCTTTCTTGCCATTTATCTCAAGCTTTTTCATGCAGGCAGCCCTGCTGTCCGTCGATAATGCATCTGATCTTTAGGTCTCAACTTTCTAAAACAAGGGTTTGTGCAGTCTGTCCTTAAAATAGTAGACAGCACATAGGAAGAAAGGAAGGTGTATAGCCCAGTAGAGATTAGTATATGCTTTTGCTTGTAAAAAGACTCGAGCTTTAGACTTTAACCTATGCTTTTACATTAAAGCTAAGAGACACCTAAGCTCAAATTAAAGTCTCGGTTTGTTCTTTAATCACGAGTCATTAAATTATCATCATCGTCTACACCTGCAACTTTTTTCAAGAATTCTTATCCTATTTAGGCATCCATTACGATATTCCTAAGAAAATTACTACAACTTAATTAGAATCATTATAGTTTGTTACCCATTTCTTAGTTTTAATCATACATTATAAACTCCTTTTTTGCTGCACAAAAACCCCAATTTAGCCAAAGGCCTCTCTCTATCTTTATCTGTAGTGATTTGATACTTGTATATGCATGTGAGTTGAAACAAAAATCTTATTTTTTAAGATTCTCGATAAAAAGAAATTCTAAAATAAATCGATTGGACTTGAAGGATTATATTTCAATATTATTGCTGGTAAATTCACATAAGTAGCTAGATTTTGATTTTTATAACTCAATATATAGGCATCTATATCCTAGTCTCTTTAAAAGGTCTCCTCTCGAGAAATTAAACAGTAAATTACAGTAGGTATTTTTTAAGAAAAAATGTTTATTCTTTATTGTTATGGGTGGGAATTCTTCATTTAATTTTGTGTACCAACAGAGAAAATCAGATTCTAAACAGACATGATGATCATGTCAAGAAAAATTGACAGTGTGTTGTGGACCTGTGTTGAGAGTGCTTGGCGCACTAGCAGACATATGGCCCCACGGTCATCACTTCCTCCACCACCTTCCTTCCACCCCTAGCTACATCTTACCTCCCCTTTCCCTCCTAATTCCTGTACTTCTAGTGCTGGTGCCCGGTATTTTTCTCCTTGTCTCCTATACTGTAACGCATTCTGGTTTCTTCTCTTTAAAAAAAGCACACTTCTTTAACCTTTTCTTGAATCTTGAAAATTCAAAGACTGTATCTTGATGATGGAAGGCTGTCTTGGTTTACTTGGTGGCGGTGGTTCTTCTGGGGCCTCCACGAATAAGTCCACACTGTCAAAAGTGGAGGTGATCGAGGCTGAGGCAAGTTCATATCCAGTGGAAGCTGAGCTAGAGTTGGGTCTGGGGCTGAGTCTTGGTAGTGGTGGAGGAGGAAAGGTTAAGGCAAATGCATGGGGTGAGTGTGGAAGAATCTTGACTGCCAAGGACTTTCCTTCGGTGGTCTCTCAGCCTCAAAGGGCCAACAACAACAACTCTATGCCTTCTACCTGTGTTGTTGGTGCTGTTTCTGGGACTAAGAGAGCTGCTGACTCTGTCTCCCATGAGGGTGGATCCCCTACTGCTGGCAGGTGGCGACTCCATTCTTTGTTATCTGTTATTTTTCTTCAGATTGAATCTACTTTGTTCAGTTACTAGAAACGTTAGGTGAAATTTGCATATTTTGACAGTATTTTCTTTCCTGGTGATTATATGTTGTTGTTGTGTCTAATAGTACATTCTTTTTCTCTCTGGTCTAAGGGGTTTCTTTAATCTTCTTATTTTCTGACCACTCTATCCTAGAACTAAATATATATGCAGAAAGTTTCAATTTTTCTTTATCTTCTTTCCGTTGCTTGCTTCTATATTTTGTTAAGCAAGTCGTTTTGTAAACGATTGCTTCTTTTACAATACAAAACGACTTGCTTCTTTTACAATACTGAAACTTGATGTGTTGTATCGTCCCTTGTTTAGTTGTTTTCCCTTGTATCTGTTTGTTTGCTAGTTGATAATATTTTTTTCTTGTTTGCCTACGTTTCCTGATTTATCCATGTTCATGTCCTTTCTCCTCCATTGACATGAAAGAAAATCTTGAATTTTGTTTTTGTTACATTACAAAGCTTGCTTATAGGGAATTGATCTGTCTGTGCGAACTTTCTCTCTTCCCTTCATACTTCATTAATTTCTCCTTTGGTGGTTTAAGTTTCTGATTATATTAAATTAATTTCTACCTGGGAGCAGTCAGGTTGTGGGGTGGCCTCCTATAAGGGCTTATCGGATGAATAGCTTGGCGAGCCAAGCAAAGGCTGCGAGAGCTGAAGAAGACAAGGGAATTGGTGAGAAGGATAAATCTAAGGAGAATTTGAAGAAGAAAATCTGTAATGGTAACAAGACCAATGCTACTGGTAATGAAAAGGGGCATCTTGGATTTGTCAAGGTGAATATGGATGGAGTTCCAATTGGAAGGAAGGTAGATTTGAATGCCCATGCTTGTTATGAAACATTAGCCCAGGCATTAGAGGAAATGTTCTTCAGGTCCACCACCACTATCAATTCCATCGGTGAGACGGTGCCCTTAATTTCTCTATTTTAATTTTGAAGTCGGATAGAAGCTTGGATTTGATCTTTTATTTCCCACCACGGATTTCTTTTCATCAATTGCAATGCAAAGTATACGAGTACACAGATTCCCTGCCTGCAAAAATCCTGGCGATAAACCTGGTATAATTTCCATTGCAAATGACAATAAGCACAGCATTGTACACGTTTGATTGCTTCAAAAACATAAGAAAAACTAGCTTGGTTATTTATATGCCAGCTTCTCATTCCGCATGAAACGATCGAAAGACCTGTACTGTATATTTTGATGTATTCTTGTACTGACTTGCTGATTTTGTATTAATTATCAGGTGGACAGAAGCCACTATCAAAGTTCTCTAAGCTATTGGATGGGTCGTCTGAGTTTGTGCTCACTTATGAAGATAAAGAGGGAGACTGGATGCTCGTGGGAGATGTTCCTTGGGGGTACGCAACTATCATTAACTGTAAATTCATATTACTAATTAGGAGAGATGAGAGGAGGCGGTGTGGTGGGTGAACATGCAGGTGTGTGTGTCATTGTTTCTTGGCGACCTTGTCAATTGAGACAATCAGTGGGGAGCAGAAAATAAGCTTTCACTCTGATGGTGAACTAAGCCTACCTCACCCCCACATATTAAGCTAAGTGGGGTGCGCTATTCCTCTACCATACCATGTTCTGCAACATGTCGCTTTCTAGATAAATATGGATCAAGACATTTAGTTCCGTCAGCCGAGCTTTCGCACTGATGGACCATAATTCCATTTGCTGTGATGTATTATTTCTCATCAGTCCTCAGTTGTTTAACCAGGTTGACTGAGTGTTTGTAGAGCTCCTGAGAAACCTATCGACCCTTCCTCTCTGAATAGGAAAAAAATTGCACAGTTCAAGCATTCAATTTCTAATGCTCTTGCGTGATTTCTTTTTCATTTTTTTCCAGGATGTTCCTCACCTCTGTAAAAAGGCTTCGAATCATGAGGACCTCAGAGGCCAATGGACTTGGTATGCAAAGTTTTCAATCAACTGTTCTGTGTTTGCTTCCTAGTTTTCCCACTTATTTTTCCTTCTCCTGACGACTCTAAGACTGCTTAATTGATTGCAGCTCCAAGACTCCAGGATAGGAATGAGAAACAAAGAAGCAAGCCTGTTTAGCCGCTGCTGCCTCATCATTTTAAACTCCTGTAACATGGAGACACTCACTGCTTGAAAACAGATAGAGAAGTTGATGAATCAGAATATTTTGCTAAGATTGTTCCTTCTTTTTACTGTTTTATCGGGTTTTTGCTGAACCAGTATCTGGTTCTAGCTGGTTTTTGGTTTTTGTAGGCGATATTCATTTTAGCTTCTTTTTTTTCATCTTATGTGGTGCTGCCAAACCGGCATCGCACACTTGACTGCTTCTCATACTGTAAATATGGGAGTACTTGATATCTAGAGTGGAGTTTGCTGAAATCTAGTGGACTCAGTTTAGTGCTTGTGTGGTTTGATGCTTGAAAGTTTTCATGTTATCGGTTGGCCATGTTTTTGACATATTTATACTTTAATCCATTGATTGTATGCCTGCGGGTTGGCATAACTGCATTGATTAATTCTATCTTCTTGCGACTAAAACGTCCGCTTCAAGTTACTCTCACCTTCGTATAGTAAGTGGTGCAGCTATGTTACTTGATAGTTGAGCCTGCAAAACGCAATTCTGATAGTTGGCATGCCACCATCAATAGTAAATTCCACCATCACAGTTCTTCCAATTATGCAACAGATGATATTTTCTGTTCATCACGTTCTTTCAAGCACAGCAATCCTAATTAATACACTAAACCAAGAAGGGCTGATCAGTAAATTTTACCTTCTCCAAACTGTTTCAGTTTTGGCAGAAAATTAAGAGAGTGGCTAAGAATAAGTGGTTGTGATTATCTACCAATATGGAAACTTGACAAAAGAGGAAAATGGTCAAAGAAACATGAGATTTTTTACTTAAACCTGGTCAAAGAAATTCATTATGTAAATTTAGTTTTTTCTTCTGTTAAGTCTGAGATTCACGTAATCAAAACAATGCAGCAACAGTAATTTCACCAGTAGATGACGTAGAGCATGTTTAATAGTAATTCAGTTGCAGTCTTCGGTGATAATCTTCTCCTGTTTGAAGGGGAAAATATTACTCCATGATAAACCTCGCTTTGAGTCCTGTCCTTTCCTTTTGAAGGAAAAACATTACCCCGTGATGAACTTTTGGCAGGAACAAGTTGATGGGGTTATTTTCTTTGTTTTTTGAAAGAAAAAGGAGAAGACAACAGAAGGGAACTAAAAACCAAAGGACCTGGGCTCAAGTGCATATAAGCCAATAAGTGAAATCTGGGTTAGGAGATTTTGCTCCAACAATTGAGACAAACTTGATGTCTAAGATTATGTGATCATTTTGATTTTGACTGCAGATTACTAAATTGATTAATAGTGCGATCCATTAGCTTATTGACTTTCCTTTATAACAGTAAATGATTAAGGGACAACTGTATTCTACTGCTTTTCATGAAAACCCCCATCAGTGAAAGGCCTCATGCTTAGTTCTTTCTTAAATTTCTTTCAACTGTTCTGAGGATTTTCTTGCTGGTTCCCACAACTTGCAAAGTAAAGTGAAAAGATGTCTTGTATTTATGCAGAAGACTGAATACCCTTTTCTCAGCCAGGCCATGAAGTATAAATTACTGACCCGCCATCTAAGGTCCATTCTTTCACTTTTGTCTCCCAAACATTCGTCATACAGGGAGAGCATCAAGCAAAACATGACTAATAATAGCCTTGGAACCCCACAGCTGGAAAGCTTTCCAGTCGTACTGATAGCATCTTATGTATATAGTGCATACTGGCTCCACTGCAATCTTAGGAATGTGCAGACAGGTGAAAGAGAGTAAAGCAGCAATTATGTCCATTTGAGAGCTGAGACATTTAAATTGAGCACAAGTGTTTATAAGATCGTTACATTTGATGCATTTTTTCTTGAATAATTTTACCTTACAGTGCAGATTGGTCCACCATCTGGTATTTGCACCAAGTTTAGGAACAACAACAGGCTACAAAATGGTCATGGATGATTGCTGGACGAACTGTTAAATGATAATTTGACCCATTTTATTCCTGGGAACCAAATGGGGCCTAAATGATCGTCGCTTTCCATGCCATGCTCTACACGAAATGCAATTCAACGGTTTCAAGTTGAACCCCATTGAAATTGTCTTGCATGCCACAGTAAGAGCCATGCCCAGATAACCACATGTTAAGTTACTCCTCCAATGTCTATCATAACATGTCGAACCATGGCTAAAGTTTTTTACAAATTAAAAAAAATTATATTTAAAATTAATATTTTTATATTTTTATATCATTTTAATATATTTATTTTAAAAATAATTTTTTAAAAATAAAAAAATATTATTTTAATATATTTAGAGAAAGAGAGACGTGCTTCGCTTACCTTAGCCCTTGAAGAAATAATGTACTCCTGTATGGAGAGTTCAAAAATTTTGATATTTTCTTTAAATTAATATCTTTTTTAGTTATGTTAAATAATTTTTAAAAAAATAAATATTATTTTAATATATTTAAAAAAAATACACTTTAAAAAACAATACTGCTTCTAAAAAATATTATTTTAATATATTTCCAAAAAAAAAAATTAACTAAAACAACTACTGCTTCTTCATAACTCAAACACCCCTGATCTCATAGTAAAATAGGGTAAAGTGCCATTATAAGCAACATATTCCATCCGTACCACAATCCCTTGTACATGAACACTTCAAAATGGTTAAAGTGCGATATTGTACCTCAAGTAAACATGTTACATTCAAGCAGCATAACGGTTGAGACATGCTAGAAATTTTAGGACTCGGAATAGCACCAACTATTTATTCTCCCACATTACTACTAAATTACGGGTACAGTTTTGGGTGCAAAGAAACATCACACCAATGCCTACTGCAAGAACTCCCTTGGATCAGTAACAAAACCAGTCAAAGCAGATGCTGCAGCCGTGTAAGGAGAGGCAAGATATATCTGGCCTTCCTTGTGTCCCATACGGCCAGGGAAGTTCCTATTTGTTGTCGAGACGCAGACCTGTAATGACAAAGCCCTTGCAGCAGTCAACAGAATATCTGAAAATCATAAACGCCTCCCTCAATCGTTTCCCAGTCAGAGTATAACGCAGAAGTACACATGGTAGGCAACTATTAGCGATGCACAAGGGTAACTTCTAGTGGACTGGTAAAATAATCAACCAGATTTATATATCCAACAGTCTCGTCCACGATGATTTGAGGGAAAGAAAGGGAAGAAAAAAGGTTAAGAAAAAAAATGCTATTTTCAGCATTTCACTTCAATTGTTCTTTGGAATCAAGCAAGGCCTCAACAAGCTAATAATCCAGCACGTTATGTTCAAGAGCTTATTTATAGCAGGCATCAGGAAAGAAACTCTAGAAAGGCGGAATGGTCAACCTATACATGTCACTAAGATGTACCAGTAGGGGAAAAAAATTAACTTACCATAGGCTCATTCATGCGAGCATGAGTGTCTTTAGGGCCTCCCAAACAGGCACCACAGCTAGGACTTGCAGGCGTGTCACACCCAGCTTCTTCAAAAATCTGGGCGCAAGTCTTGCCACCAGATCCTGGTACTGGGAGAGTGTATACGTCCATCCAAACCTGTAAATTTTATGATATGAATATGTAATGTTACATGTATAACGAAGTACTCTACAATTAATCCGCACATTTGAAGACAGTTAATAAGCATTGCAAACCTTTTGGGTAGCAGGGACAAGGAATGTGGGAACTTTGACCTTTTTACCCTGGACAAAAATCGAAAGGATAAATCAAGTCTAAGAAGAGGGATGGAACCAATGTAAGGGTTAAACCGAATCTCAGTGTAAAACACTGTACTATTTGCAACAAAGATTAAACTGCCACACTACCCTAAATCAAATGCTCAGAGCTATTAACTCCTATCAATTGTGCCCAAGCACATTTGCATGCCACAACCATACAAATTAGAAAGCAAAAATGAGTATGAAGGAAGAATGATATTCAAATTTTACATAGATGACAATCCAACTTAGCCATCAGAAATGAGTATACTATGGAGGAAGAAAGATATTCAATTTTTTATAGATGAAGGACAGAGAAAAGCTTACTAGCACCGGCAATGAGTTAGATTTAGAAATCAGTACATGTGGGTTTGTTTATAGACTCAAAATTTTCTTAGCTGTCTATGATCAAAACTACATATAATGGGCCATAAGTGGCTAACTTAGAACTCGAAAAAAGACTTCCTAGAAGATTCTAGCTTCAACAAAAATACCAGATAACCACAGTAGGAACTGCACAGATTTATAAATATAATCCTAATAAAAATACCCCAATATCCATAAATTAAAAAGATAAAAAAAAATTAAGCCCGGTCTAATTAGGAATCAATATCAACTGGAGGATATGATTGAATTTATACTTTTATTGACCATGGTTAAAAGGCCCACACAAGTAGAAGTGCTACCAAATCAAATTGAAATTATTATAAAAGTAAAAGCAAAATTTCTTCCTCGGTAGCTGCTTCAATTAACTCTATGCTGCGTTGAAATAACAACCCAACAGTCCAGCAGCAATAACATCATGAAATAAATAAAATAGATATATGGCTCTTACAGAAGCTAGAAAGACTTTGGCTACAGCCATAAAATCCTCTGTTTTTCCACCAGTACAAGATCCGATATATACTCTGTCAATTTTGACATCACTGCATTCTCTTGCTAAAGCACGATTGTCAGGAGAATGAGGCTGCAAAAATATAAGATTGCATCACTTCTTCAATGGTAAAAAAGCAATCCCCAAGAACTAAGAGATAATAACAGCTTTTGTGACAGAATCAATATAGGTCCATCAAAGTTTTGGTCCCCCACTGTAAATATTGAAAAAAAAAAAGAACCCATAAACTCAAACATAAAAAAAAAAAAAAAAATCACCCAAAATCACCCACCTTTGCAACCAATGGCTCCAATTTTGAGATATCGAATCTGTACTCTGAAAGAAATCTAGAAGCCAAAGAAACATGCCATCACTATAAATGAAAACCAAAATCAGGACACGGAACTTCTTATCAATATTCTAGTAGTGACTACCTATTACAATAATAAAGTTAATGTCATGATCCTGCAGCAGAAAAAATAATATAGTGTTCAATGACCTTTGAGTTTTTTTTCAAATCAGTATAAGAGTTTCTAAAAGACCAAATTATGGCACTGACTGCCTGAAGTAAAATACAGCTATAGACAACCTTAAAGTTACAAAAAGTCAACTCAATCTATACATGCTCAATGCCATAACTTTAATTATCCAGATCACATTATAAAATTTGATTGCTTTAGATTATTTAGTTAATGACTGAACATGATTATAGAAAAAAATGATCCAAAATCTAAACAGAATTTTGATATATGACCATTTTCCTATAAACAGTACATATATGAGAGCATTTTGTTTTATTTTTACAGATCCCATTATAGAGTCACCAGAAAACCAGACGAAGTAGAGAATCTTGATGACTATTTTCAGCTGGGAAAGCCCCAATTTACCACCCAAAAAACACTATTAAAAATGATTCAATACTTTGATTGTCTATGGTAGTTTCATCAGGCAGATTTTTTCAAAACCTTTTTCAAATTCCAAATGGAAGGAATGAGAGAAACCAGTCAGTCAGAAATGTATTCTCAAAATATCATAGGGTAACTAAAACAATAAGTAAAAAGAGAACCCTACGAACTTAAGAAATTAATTCTTGGCAAACACGTAGTTTGCACAAACCTACCTTGCTTGCGCATCACTATAAACTGGTTCATATGGCAGAGTTGTTTTATCCTGTGCACAACAAAATATAACATTGTAAACTCTTGCTAGGAAAAATAGCTCAGAATCATGCAAAAGAAAATATCGTCCATAATGAAAACAAAGAAAACCTAAGCAATGATGAATAGTTCATCTAAAAATCAGTGAGGTATACCTCAAGGTACTTGAATGTAGTGCTATCAGCAGGGACAACACCATTCTTTCCCCCAGCTTCAACAACCATGTTGCATAATGTCATCCGCTCTTCCATCTATATCGAAGACAGACAATAAAAAAATCAATTGAAGTGCAATTTAACTAGCACAGATAGAACCTGAAGCGCATATTGCTCGCCTAAAGATACCGATGGTTACTCACAGTTAAACTTTCAACAGTTGAGCCAACAAACTCCATCGATTTATATGTGGCACCAGCAACAGATATTTCACCAATAATCTGAAGAGTGACAACAAACATCGCACAATTGATACAGAAAACAGAAGTTAATATTTTTAAGCATATGTTAAGTGGCAATTTAAAGGAAACAAATGCCTAAGACCCAAGTAAATTTACTTGCAAAATCAAGTCCTTCGCTTGCAAATAATCAGGCATTTCACCATCCATTACAAATCTCAGAGTTGGGGGCACCTGCAAATTTAAGAAGCAAAATCATAGGTAAATAAAGTTGGCAATACCACAATCAATTCAATCCAGATGAGAACACAAATTTGTAGAAATGACAAAATTAACACATCTACAAGCTCAAAAAAATTAGAACAACACAGTTTGATTAACTTTTCACAAACATCAAGTTCTTTGTGCTTTTGAGAACTATGGCTTATAGTGACTTTTAGAACATCCAGGTGCAGGAATGTAGAGAGTGCACCTGCTACTTGCAGTTTAAAAATACACAAGGAATGAACAGAATAGGCTGATGACTTAATTCAAATAGAATTAATTTGCTTCATAAAAAGGAAACAAAACCACCAGGATATTGACAGGTCAAAGGGGAACATGAGGAGTTAGGAGGGGGGGGGGAAGCCTGGATCCTATAGATGTGAGGTCATAAGATCAGGTATTTCATGCACCCTATACAATGTAAGAATAAGGATGCAAAATAAAGGATTAATTTTCCAAACCTTGAGCAGGAGCTTCCCAGTGCCTAATACAAAACCAGCATCAGTGTTGCCAATTCCAGTTGCAAATTGGCCAAATGCTCCAGCAGTACATGTGTGTGAGTCTGTTCCTAACAGGACCTGAAGTTCATAATGCATGATTACTGGCTTTCCTTCAATATAAATGATAAATTTGACAACTCAATGAGGATAAAAAATTGCACCTCTCCAGGCCTGCAATGACCTTCTTGGGCAAGTGCAACATGGCATACACCTTTGTAGTCGGGGTTAGCCTGCAAAGTCACAAAGTAATATGCACATTCAATGTCAGAAAATAGCAGTAACCACAAATTCATTACTTAAATGTATAGAATTTTTTAATTAAATAAATTGACATTGAACCATACCTTGAAGTTACCAAGATCCTTGATATCATAGAAGTACTTTATATTTTGTTCATTGCAGAAATCTCTCAATATATCCACATTGCGATTTGCACGTTCGTCTTTAGTGAATATATAATGATCTGGTATAATAACAACCTTTTCACGATCCCAAACCTGCAATTTTTAAGGAGTGAGTCAGGTAGGTACTTTGGAGCACAGAAAAAATAGACTAGAGATACAAACAGAGAGAGAGAGGGTCGGAATATTGAGAATGTCAGTTCTTGAATTCAAGAATTAATTCGAAGATTATGCTAAATGGGAAAAAATAGGGTAGAAATGAACACCATTTGCCATTTATTGAAACCTCTGAAGTAATAAATGGAGTTTCTGGGCATCAAATGGAAATTGAATCGGTCTGGTATTTCATGCAGTATTCAAGAAAACAGAGCCTCCAAAGTATTAGGCTCCGTTTCATGCAGCATCAAACACCCGTATCATGATGAACACCTTGTTTTACACTCACACTAGGATATCCAAACTAAACCATAAAATCTATTTAAATTTATCAACTTATCATGTAGTAAAACAACAAGAGCCCGTTCAAGTACCTATTTTCTTAAAAAAGAATCCGAGAACTACTTGCAAAGGAAAAAAAGCTAGTCTAGAACAATCGAATACCTTAGCATCCTGTCCAAACTCTTTCTTGAAGATCCCAATAGAACCAGGGCCACAAACATCATGGGTCATCAAGATATCAACGTTGACCCAAACATTCTCACCTGGGATCAACTGGGGCTTCTCAGAGGCTCTAGCAAAGATTTTCTCTGTCATTGTCAACGCAGTCTTGACCTACAAATTCACCATGAGAAAAACCATCACCATGGTAACACATCAAATCAAATATTGGAAAAATGAAAAGGACAGCAATTAAAAAAAAAGCTTTACATCACCAAGTCAGAACCAAAACAAAATAGCTGGAAAAAAAAGGAATAAGTAAAACAAAAGGAAGCTAACCGAGCCAGTTGTGGCAGGCCTGCGCTCTGATTGCTGAGGAGCCATGACCGATACTATTTTTTTTGAAATTGATTTCTTGCATTTGGGGATCGAAAAGGGTGATGGTGATGATGAAGAAAAGGCCGTCAAACCCGGGTCCTTCAGCATCAGAAAACAAAAAAATCTCACCCGAGTGCATAGTAACTGAAACCAGAACAAAAAAAAAATTGTAAAATGCAAGAAGATTGTGATAAAAAAGTCTAAACCTTTTTGGTGATGAAGAACGTGGAGTTTGGAGAAATAGTAGAGGAAGCCATGACTGGCAATGTTTGATGATAAAAACCACTGCTCTGCTAGCGTGTTAAGTTAGCAACAGGTTTGGTTCCTGTCCTGTCTTGTCCTTAGGAAGAAAAAATGGAGGCTGCTATAGAGAAGAAGAAGAAGAGCACGCTCGACACACGAGTCTGCTAGTAATACAGGCATGCGATTTGTGGCTCTGATGTGTCCGGTTTATTTTGTGTCCTACCCTATTAGAAATATGACTAATTATTTGACCCGCGATGGAAATAATTTAATTTTTTAAAAACAAAATATATAAGTTTTTTAAAG
>Ga0325405_1004928_pt1 | contig 13580 bp, 5 predicted proteins | sample PopdelMetagenome_21_FD_205663 | JGI IMG/M metagenome (GOLD analysis project Ga0325405, IMG submission 205663) | Populus deltoides microbial communities from Bellville, Georgia, United States - Xylem-Control-R2 | ecosystem: Host-associated > Plants > Phyllosphere > Stem > Wood/Secondary xylem... | reverse complement strand
ACATGTGGGTATTTTTTAAATATTATTTTCAACTTTAATTTCAAGAGAGAATCCAAATTTTCTTGGGGATTGGAGATTTGTCTATTTCTTTTGATTTTTCTTTGTAATTCATCACTCTTTTTTTTTTTTCTGTGTAATGAAATTAAAAACACAATTAATTCATGTATTTTCAAGATTAGGAGTTGTAAATTAATAGTCTTTTTGAAGAGTTATAGTTTCTTTCTTTGTTCTATCTCCAAACTCCAGCGTTGTTTTACTTTCTTGATAGCATTTTTAATTAGATTAAAGGCTATTTTGATATTAAGAAAATTTAATTATTAGATTTAAAAAATACATTAAAGAAGAATCATAGCAGTCACTGGAGTAGCTTTTGCTTGTTATGAAAGATGGATGTATAAATAGACGAGTATTCATATATCTATTAAGAAAATGTTGTATCTTTCATGTCTATGTATCAATTTTGAGAATAAAATTTAGGGAAGATTACCTGAATATAAATATTTCAATTTTTTTAGCTTTTTTTTTATTAATATAGGTGATCGGGCCAGCTTGTGTGTACCTCAACTAATCCCACGGGCCTTGAAGTTCACAATCATGTAAACCTCTAGTTGTCATCATATCACCAACTACAGGATTCGAATTGAGATTATAGAAAAGCAAATCTATTGATCCCAAGTCTTTATTACTAGGCCATCTACTATATAATTTGGAGGTGTATTAAAAGAGCATAGTCAGACCAATATTAATAGCTAGCTAGGCATGCACATTTATATTTTTTGTAAAAAAGATAGTTGCATAGTTTTTAAAGTAGATTATTTAATTCGCAGAATTGTTAAAGTAAAATAAAATAAAAGAGAAATCGGTCCATTAATGACGCTCTAATACGAACAAGAACGTCGTGATGAACGTGTGATGAATGGCCCAGCAGACTGTCTGGAAGCATAGGTGCCGTCTCTTTCATCCCCTCCCAGACCTTTTGCAGAGGGTGGACAGGAGTCCCCTGACATATACATAGACATGAAATTTATTTATCAGATGCAAGTGTGGCCAAATTTGTGAATTAGCCCTTCAATTTTGGATTTGCCCCATCTTTTCTTATTTGTATTTATTTTATTTTAATTAATTTTTTTTCAATTTCATCCTCAATAAATTCTTTAGATGGTTAGGTTTAGTCCTTATTTTTTTCATAAATACTTTTTATTAATTTGAGATGGTTTTTGAATTTAAGTTTTTTTTTTAATTTCGCCCTTCATATTTTTTTCTTTAAGATTTGTTATTCATTCTTTTATTTCTAATTTTTCTTTGCTTTGGTAAATTTTTTAGATTAAATATTTCTTTTTTTATTTTATTATTTAACACTAAGTTGATAATTTAGCTTTTTTATTGAATTTAGGGTGTCCATAATTTCATGGGTTTTAAATTTAAATGATTGATCTATGTTTATAAGTCTCGCCTAGGTCATTATTATAGTATTCTTGGTATTTTGTCTCATGAAAAACCACATTATCCTTCATTTTCGAGTGTGTCCGTGGGCCAATGATGTCATGTTTGTCAAATCTCGAGGAGTCGATTGTAGTTTTTGAATCACAAGGATTTAATTGACAAAACAAATGATCTGCGTGTTACTTGTCCTAAAATAGCAGCGAAGGCCCTTGTCCATTCATTACACATGCAGGATGAATGAAAATGCCAGAGATTCATGAATGGTTACAAGAAAATTGAGGACCACATACATGAATCTGGCTCAGAGATCATGCTTGCAAGATTGAGATATACGATTCATTAATTACACATTAATTGTGTTTTTTTATTTTAAATTGATTTAATTTATTTTATGTTATTGTTTGTATTTTTATCCTCTTAACCAAACAAGCTTCTGTTTTTATCTATCATAGATTGATTATTTTTTATTTTGGTCTACGGAAGTCTTTAGTTTTATTTTCTAATAAAATAAATTAAACTCGTTATCTCTTTCTTCGTAAACCACGACTTTTTATTTAGAATTTGTTTGGTAATATAGTTTTAGGTGCTTTTCAAATAATTTTTCGTATCAAAATACATGTCAATGATATTTTTTTATTTTTTTAAAATTATTTTTGACATCAGTACATCAAAATAATCTAAAACATAAAAACCATATTAAATTTTAACAAAAAAAATTAAAAAATTTTTAAAACACAAATTGAAACACGTTTTCAAACACCCTCTTAGAGTATAGTTGGCTGGTTGACCTTGACTAGATGTTATTCACACTTTATTATTTTCGTGTTAACTTTATCTATCCACTGTGAATCTGACTGTAAGAGGTAATTAATCATGCTCGCGCTTACCATTAATTTCTACAGCGAGATCATCGGCATGGAGGCCTCTATAAATAGAGCCAACATGCAGCTTCATTAAATACAATAACTCAAATATACACACCAGAGGGGGAGAGAGAGTGAGAGAGATAGAGAGAGGGAGAGCAATGGAGGTTGCTCAAGTGCTTCACATGAATGGGGGAAGGGGAGAGACAAGTTATGCACAGAACTCACTGGTTCAGGTAATTAATTATATAGATTATCTGAATATATATGCTTCTATACATGCTCAGGAGCAAGAAAACAATAAATAGTCGTCGCACGCTATTTGAAAGTGCACTGCTCACAATATATATTTACAAAAAATAGACCCGAATCTTAAACCTCTAGAACGAGTGCATTTTTTAGAAATTTGATGCTATTAATCATGCCAGGAACAACGTATGTACACAGAGACAAGTCAGTGTAGATAATATGCTTTATTATCTTAATAATTAGCAGTGATTAGCTAAGATTTTGAACCAGAACTTGAAAAAATCCTATGCTTGCTGGGGCCGGAAACTATTAAGCACGGACAAATAGCTCATCAATAACTAGAGGTATTTGAATTAAATGAAAGAAAAAGCTATTTTTCTTAACAGATTACTGCTTTGTATTTTTGGACATGCAGCGAACGGTGATATCCATCACAATGCGAATCGCAGAAGAAGCCATAACCAATATCTACTGCAACACCTTCCCTACAAGTTTAGCCATAGCAGACTTGGGATGTTCATCAGGACCAAACACTCTATATGCAGTATCTGAACTTGTCAAAGTAGTGGACGAGGTCCGCAGAAAACTAGGCCATCAGTCACCAGAATATCAGGTGCTGTTGAATGATCTTCCAGGCAATGACTTCAATGCCATTTTCAAGTCATTGGCAGGCTTCCAAGAAAATCTGAACAAACAAATGGGAGATGGGTTTGGGCCATGTTTTTTTGCCGGAGTCCCTGGTTCTTTCTATTGCAGGCTTTTCCGTGCCAAGAGCCTGCACTTTGTCCATTCTTCCTACAGTCTCATGTGGCTGTCTCGGGTATGGCATCGTTATATGTCACTAGTTACAGAGGATGCATCATAAAATTTCCGGCTTACACGCCCTTTTACATTTAAATAATTCTGTAGGCAAGATAGCAATAAGCAAGTCTAATTATTAAAGGGATAAAGAAAATAAAACAAGATTATATAGAATTATGTTTATGGTTTCAAGTTTTAATTTATAATTTTTTCTTCGTGATTATAGGTCCCTGAAGGGCTGGAGGGTAACAAGGGGAACATTTATATGGCCAGCACAAGTCCACCAAGCGTGCTTAAGGCTTATTACATGCAGTTCCAAACGGATTTTACTATGTTTTTGAAGTGTCGCTCGGAGGAGCTGGTGGCAGGAGGGCGCATGGTTTTAACAATTTTGGGTAGAAGAAGCGAAGATCCTTCCAGCAAAGAGTGTTGCTACATCTGGGAGCTTTTGGCTGTGGCTCTCAATGAAATGGTCTTAGAGGTAAATTATTGATGAGTAATATATATATATATATAAACTAGAGAAGATCAAAATAATAAGAACAAAACAATGCAGGGGATCATAGAGGAAGAGAAATTTGACTCCTTCAACATTCCTCAATACACTCCATCTCCATTTGAAGTGGAATCACAAGTTAAAAAGGAAGGGTCCTTTACCATTGATCGTTTGGAGGTATCTCAAGTCAATTGGAATGCTTACGACAATGAAGTTCACCAGTCTGAAGCTTTTGCAGATGGTGGATACAATGTTGCTAAGTGCATGAGAGCTGTGGCAGAGCCCTTGCTTGTTAGCCACTTCGGTGAAGCAATTATCGATGAGGTTTTCTCTAGGTATGGAGAAATTGTGGCCAGTCGCATGTCAAAAGAGAAGACTGAATTTGTCAATGTGACTGTTTCCGTGACTAGAAAGGGATGATCTTGATGACTTGTTGATTCGATCATGATCATGTGGTTGCCAGTATCATAGTGAAATTAATCTATGTTTTCCTAGTTTACTTGCTCAATGAATGTTGCAGCTCAGCTGTTGTTCATGTCCTAGTCTTGAAGGATCTGATCAGCTAGTTCGAGCCTTTCTTAATTTTATTAATAAAAAAGAAAGTTAATCCCTTGTGATTTTCTTCTTTAAGCTATGATTTAAAATTTGTCAAGGAATTGGAAGTCGCCTTAAATTGTTTGCCTGCCCTTCATTGCTCTCATTAATTTTCATTTGTAAAACCCACGGCAGTTCTTGGTTGTTTATTTAAAACAATAAATCCAGTAATTTAATTCGAGGTTTAGAATCGGTCGGGTTTGTACATAAATATTTATATATTAATCTAATCAAACGGTTGATTTCAATAAAATATATCAACTATATTTTTTACACTTATTACATGATATGCATCGCAAGTTAAAGTGTAATAAAAGAATTATCTTTCAAAATAATAATTAGCAATATTTTCGTATACTTACCCTTTTGTTTAATTATGGGATGTATATCTTAACATATTTAATGAGATAATTATTATTATGATTTTTTTTAAATTAATTTATGTCACTTAGTTAAAAAAAATTAAATATTTCTAGCGTTATTCTTGAATAATATGTGCTAGTTTTCTGAGTAAGTTATCTCTTCCTATGTTCTTCTTGTAATTTGATTTATGGTTATTTGTCTTTGTTCTTGCTTTTGCTTTGTTTCCTTAGCTTTTCTCCAAAAGTAGTTTAATCTGACTTGAGCAATAAAAAAAAACAAATATAAAAAAAAAAATAGTCGAGTACCTTACCCTAATAAGAAGTAATTAATGGAGTTTTGAGTAAACTGAAGAAATCATTAATGTTCTTGAGAAACATATGATTTCATTCAACCTTGACGACATGTAAAATATTTTACAGAGAGCCTGTAGCATATCAATTTTGCAGGAATTACCAAATATAATTCTACATATATATCAAGATCATGGCTATGGAGCTAGTATTTTCTTTTCTGTCCTCATCCAATATAACCTCACAATATCCACTCCTGAAATGATATGCTCCCAATTCGCAAGCAATTTGTCCAAGTTATCATGCACGGGCCCTAAGAACCAATGATTCCATCTAACTCCATTTTTGTGTGGATTCAGTCTACAGAACTATAAAATTATTTTGATATATCTTACGTCCAAATAATTTCGAGAGGCAGTAGTACGGTCTCCTGTCTCTAGAAATAGGGTGTTTTTTTTTAAATAATGAAAAATAGCAGAGGTAAAATAAATTAAAAATAATAGCATGGTTAAAAAACACAATGCTGGGATTAGTGTGTTTTTTTTAGGGGAAAAAAAAAACGTTCATCCTAATAGTGTTTTATAGTGAAATGTATTATACTTCAAATTCAAATCCTAACCCTAGCGAAACTTAAACCCAGACTCCAAGAAACATTGTTCATATCAGCATTTAATTTAGTATATTTTCAAAAGTAAATATTATTCTAGTCTTGAGCATGAACAGTGATGTTCCCTTCTTGGTTTTACAACACTTATCTCTATGGAAGAGGTGTGCTTTGTACCGCCCAGAGGACATAAGCCGGATCGAATCAATAAGAACAAAAGCCTTTTCAATTTTAATCATCGTTTTCTTTTCCACTTGTGTTTATTTAATTTTTGTGCATAAGAAAATATCTAGAAAATAATTTTAAAAAATATCAAATGTAAAAAAATAAAATAAAGGAGAATATAAAATTCAATTGGGGATAAGATTGGACAGGTAATTTATTTTAACAAGCCACAAACTAAGTTGAAGAAGGTCAAAAAATGTCAAGAATAATTTAGAATGCAATTGGGGACATGATTGATAAAAAAAATAAGAAAACAAGATGTGATTTGGTTGTAATTAAAAGAATTAAGGAGCTAAGGATGAATCTGTAACAAGATGCTAACTTTAGGGGGTTCAATTAATACAATTAGGAATGCAATTGAAAAAGAAAAATGGGATTTAGAGCGAAATTGACTAACAATGCACAATTTTGAAAGCAAGGACTAAACTAGAATAAGTGTCCATATTCAAGGGCTCAATTAATTTATTTAGGGATTAAATTTAAAAGAAAATTAAAAATTAAAAACATAGTTGAATGAAAATTGTAAAATCGAAAGTATACAGGGACTGCAATGAAAAAGGAAGACAAATTGCAGGACCCAACTGAATTATAAGCCTTTTCCAGAAACGGCATCGTTTTTTTAAACTGGAACCAAAAAAAAAAAAAAAACAAAACACGAAGAAGAAGAACGTCGTTTTATTCATTCTGAAACACCAATTTTACAGAATAGAATCAGGCATTCATAATCAATCTTCAGTCTTGATTCTTCAGCAGGAATCACTCTAGCAATCATTCAACGCATGCATCACTCCAGCGAATCTCCAGCCCTTCAAATTTCTCCAACAGGAATCATGCCAGCAGCATAAACCACTCGTCTTAAATCTGCCAAGCAAAAATCACTCGGGGACATCTCCAGCTTTTCAAGGATTGTTCCCTGCACAAATACGCCGCTCACCCACCTCCAACCCACTCGTAATTCAAACTAGATTATATTTTACTTTGCTTCGATTTCAACCTAATCAAACCAAATATAAATCAAATACAACCGAATAACCAATTGATAGGACTAAATTGCCGTCCGTAATTGAATGTTATTAGATCATCTTTTGATTTACAAGGCCCTAATGATAACTACTAGCTATTCAGTTTATGAGAACAAAAACGTGTAAAACATAGCAAATAGGGTTTTATTCAATTTTTTATTTGCCTTTCACTTTTTAAAATAAATAAATAAATAAATAAATAAATAAAACTTTCTAGTCTTTTATTATTTTCCTGTGTTTTTAATCGATTTTTTTTCTTTCTAGAACTAAAATCAATAAAAATCTAAATATGTCCCTTCCTCCATTTGAAAGTAAACTTTAAGAGAAAATTAGGTTGACTGTAGAGGAAGGATTGTTATTGACTATAAGAGTTAAACAGCAATGAAGACGACAACTAATAAACCAAGATTCAAGTTTCAACACTTCATCAATATTCAATTGGAAATTAAGCTGACTGAAAGCAAAATCATCCTCTCCCATAATAATATATAATAAATTAGGATTCGATCACGGATTCTCAGTACACTTGCCTTTCAATAATGGCCGTAAATCTTTTACTAGCACAGAACGTAGCAAATTATTGAAGAAATGTACTTTGAATTTAGGGTGGGATGGCGTGGCCGCATGGGAAACCAGAATGATGACGTGACCAACCATGTGAAAGAACACAACAATGATTCCCAAACGCATTATCTTGGGAGAAGCTAAAGGCTAGGAAAAAGAAGCTCTGAAGCACCTCCTATCGTGGTGGCGTCATGAAATCTCCCTTCCACATCCGTTTTCTTTTATGCTCGGTGTTCCTCTTTGTGTGGCGTGTAATGGCCGTGCTAGTTCTAATGGAGAATGACAAGAAGTAACCCTAAATGACAAGTAAGTTGCGATTCACGCATCTTGCTGGCTTGCTACAAAGAAAATATGATGATATGCTTGATTATTATTATGTATGCCTTGAGTTTTATAGGGACATTGAAAGTAGAGGTTATATATTTCCTTATATTTACCTTGCCCAATACAGCATGGAGGTAGAGAGGTCGTTGATCTAAAACCTAAAACCTAAAACAGATAATGGGATATTACTTAGAGTTATTAAATTTGTTCCAGCGATTCGATATAGATTATATCTCAGACCAAGTTTCACAGAAAATAAAGGAGTTGGCTTGTTAAACTGAGTTCATGTTGAGTTTTATACAAACACAAAAGGAATTGGTATATTGATCTAAATCCAATAAAAATATAAGTTGATTCTTGATGTGATTAACTTGATAAAAATTTATGAATTTTTTAAAAAAACACTTGAACTAAATTTGTTTGATTCATGACCCTAGAGTTTGTTGTGAGAGGTGATTGAGTTTAATAATTCTTATATTAATGGAGGCTGTGAAAACGAGTTTGGTTTTAGAATAATTCATTTTCTGTAAACTCAGCTCTCTCAACAACAGCTAGCTCTCTCAGCAATCCTTTTGAGTCTATGCATGTAGTTCAGAATAGCAACGCACTCGTCAAGACCAAGCTCAATGCCACACTTGGATTTTATGGTAGAAAGCTTCTCCCAAGTGCGCACATTCTGCCTTGGCTGGGTGCCTTTTGAAGCTTCAGAGGAGTTGGGTTTTGTATAATTCCAGCGCTGCATGATAAACAAGAACCGAATTCAAATAGCTAGTCAGCCACCATGGGAGAGATTGTCATTTGATTTACTATGAATAAGTTTTGTTTTATGTACCAGAGCGAGATTGGCAAGGGCAACAAAAGTGACCCATCTCTGACCAGCCTTCCTTTTCCAAGACAAAGCCCAACTTCCTCTCTCTCTCTCTCCACTGTGAACCAACCAAAATCACCGTCCCAACCATGCCAGTCAGTCACCGGAAAACCCCATCACTATCATAATCCAAAATCCACCAAGAAATTCCAACAACACATCACGCCCCTTCAACAACTTTTGCACCAGCTGAGTAATACTGTGGTGTGGTGATTGAAAGTGATATTTTTTTTTAGAATATTTTTATTAAAAATATATTAAAATAATATTTTTTATTTTTAAAAAATTATTTTTTACAATAATATATTAAAAAATATAAAAACTTAAAAATATTATTTTAAAAAATAAAATACAATAAAATAAAATAAATTTACATCAGTATCTTTATTCATGACTCTGGTGTCAGTGAATAAACCAATAAATTTACTTTATTTTATTTTATTTTTGCATGCATATTTTTTATTTTTATGTAATTAAATAAAATACAATAAAATAAATTTGAATCAGTATTTTTATTCTGACTCTGGCGTTAATGAATAAAAACAATGAATTCATATTTGTTTTTTTATTTATACTTACACACATCTTTTTTTTATTTTTTTATTTTTATTTTTTTTGGGCTGGGCCCAGCCCAGCTCAGCCCAGCCCAGCCAACCCGGTCCGGGTCACTGGCCCAAGCCAGTGACCCGGATGTAAAAAAAAAAATAGATACGTGCGTGAAGCAATTTCACGCGTGCATCAACAGTGTGAAGATAATTAAATTCCCTTCGCACTGTTCAAATGTTATTTGAACACCGAAGGGCAAAAAAATGAAAATGGGCGCACATGTTTCTGGAGATTGCGAAGAAGGCTGCAACGCTGATGTGGCTACTCTGGTTCGGCTGCTTTCCACTTTTTCACCCGGTAGGCCCGTTGTCTTTTTTTCATTCTTTTGAGATGAACAAGCTAAGAAGATAATGGGTATGCTGGTGTTCTTTGAGTTTTTTTTATTTATTTATTCTGGGTTACTCTTTTTCTGCAGGGACGAAGACAATTTCAAAGATAAAGCTCCTCCTTAAGTATTGCACTCTTGTTCTCTCCTTCTTTTTATGTATTGCTTTTATTTATTTATTTATTTATGCTCTACTTCGTTTCTGTGGTTTGCTCTGTTTTTGTCTCTGTTTTTGGGTTGATTTTTCTCCGTTCTTGTTCTGTATTTTTTTGGGTTGATTTCTGCCCCCTGTTCTAGGTTTTCTAGGTTTTCTGCTCCATTTTATAGAGACCTAATAGATTGCTTCTAACCAGTCTTGCCTTTGCAGGACTGTTATCTTCCACGAACAAGATTACAGGCGAGAGACGTGGTCCACGATTGGATCGAACTCGTTGCAGATTTTCAGCCTATTGAATCGGGATGGAGAAGACGAACACGACTGTTCCACCAGTAACGGCGGTGTTTCGGCAGCAAGGGATTCCACCAACAACGACAACGTTTCAGCAGCTATGGGCATTTTCTTTTTGACCCCTAAACTTTGAAAATTCGGCAATTAAACCCCTAAGCAATTAAAAATTTCTTTTGATTTTGCCCCTTTTGGATTAATTTCAATTAAATCCCTAAATTGGTACACTGTTTACAGAACAGTTCTTAATTCCTGGATTGTTCAATTTGATCCTTAATTAATTCTTTTAATTTTGCCCTTTTGGATTAATTTCAATTAAATCCCTGAATTATAACACTGTTTACAAAACAGTCCTTAATATCCGGATTGTTCAATTTAGCCTTTAATTAAATCTTTAACTTTTAATTTTTTCAAAATTCATCAATTAACTCTCAAATTACATCCCCAAACTTCAAATTTTGTTGTCTTAACCCCATTGTCAACTATATTTAATTTTTTATTATTTGTTCAAAAATTGGGTTATGACAATGATATAGTAGGATGATGACAATAACTAGTGATGGTGGTGGTAATTATTTTGATGGTGGAGGTGTAAGAAAGTTATGATGAGATGGTGATAAAATAATGATTATATTGATAAAAAAAACAACGGTGATGGTGTGGTCGATAATGGTGTGGTGGTGGAGTGGTGGTTGTTGTTGTGATATTTAAAAATCATAAGTGAATCTAAAAAGGGGGTGAATTAGGTTTCAAATTAGAAACTTCTTCTTAACTTAAAATAATATATAACATAACTTGAAGATCAATGCAAATAAGTTGAAACAATAATGGAGACAAGCTTAAAGATACATAAAAAAAATCAACACAATAAGTGAGGAGATAAAGTTAAGAGAGTGTGGACCAAGATTTTTATCGTGGTTTGAAAAATCACATACTTTACTATTTGAACCTTAGATTAAGTATTCTCTATCACACACGGCCTTCTTAGCGAGTGAAACCAAACCTTTACATAATCTTTTTCGAGATTAAGATTAAACTTAATTTTTTTATGAGTTAAGGATCAAATCCATCACAATCTTTTTTTAGGCTCAAGATTGAAACCCGGTTCATTTTACAAGCTAAGTATCTAATCTATCACAATCTTTTTTCCAAGCTCAAGATTGAAACCCGGTTCTTTTTACAAGCTAAGGATCAAACCTATCATAATCTGTTTTTCCAGGCTCAAGATTGAAACCTGGTCCTTTTATAGACTAAGAATCAAATTTAACGGAATCTTTTTTTGAGCACAAGATTGAAACCCAATCCTTTTACAGGCTAAGGATCAAGCCTATCACAATCTTTTTCATAATTCAAAGATCAAAGCCTTTCTTAATAATATTTATAGATGGACAAATATTAAACAATTCAAATAGCCTTTAGAAACCCTCCACAAGTATTTGTAAGTGTCACTTACACTTTTTATAATATTACATTCTTAATAAAGTTGAATGAATAGCATATGAATTAGGAGGGATTTTACTAATAACACTTCAACCTTGTTTTTGGATGAATCAAGAGTATAAAAAAAAGGTTATATTAGATTGTATATGAGAATGAATGAGATAAGAATATTAACTTGGATATTCTTTTTTCATTTTTATGAAGAAATGGGTTTTTATAAAGCTAAAAGCTCAAACTAGTCATTGAATATAACTTTCTAAATATTTATGCTCATTGTAATATCGATTAGACCATTTTAAGCATTTATGCATGTTTCATACATGCATTTCAATGCAACAAATATAGTCAATCAAAACATTTTTGGACTCTAATAATGAGCAAAATCAACACCATTTTACCTAAATCATAAATGAAATTTTGCCTAAATAGCAACAAAATATTCCATCAACATTTTCTAGTTTTTCTAGTAATGAGCAAAAACAACACCATTGAACTCTCATTTAAAAAAAAAAACTCATTAATACTAATTTTGATCTTTTTATGGCCGGTAAAAATTTCTCTTTCCTTTTCAATTTTGGATAACTTTTTATTTCTTCTCTCAAAATCTAGAAACTACAAAGCAATGGAAAAAAAAGTTTGAAAAACAGAGAATAATAATATTTAAATAACCAAGTTGCAAGAAAACAAGAACATCGAGGATAAAAGTATGCATTTTAACATTACTATGGCTACAGTGACGTGAACAATGCGACAAAGTGTTGAGATATAGTAAAACCCTTTTCATTTAGAATATTTTGTAATTATAATTATAATACAAACTCTTAATGTATTTTAAATTTTAATTTATCCTTTTCGTTTTATTTTATTATCCATTTGAAATAGGTAAAATGATATACGGGGATTCAATGAACCATAGTTTTGAAACCCGGATCGGCCCGGCGAGTCGACCCGAGACCCGGCCGACCTGAGCCTGGGACCTATTCGGGTCTAAGTAAAACCCGACAGGGAGTTAGCCCGGCGAAACCTGGTCGACTTGGTAGAACCTGGTCGACTCGGCAGAACCCGGTTGACCTAGGTAAACCCGGCTGAGACGTGGCCACCTTCCTTTTTTTGATCAAAACAAGTATCCCCTACCTCACCTGAAAACAAGAAGACATCCCTCCTTCAACAGCTAGATATCTCCAATCTGTACTTCAGTATCTCAATAAAAATCTTGCAAAAGTTTTCAAATATTCTCCAAAATCCTCTAGCAGAAACTTCTCATATATGATCAAAAGCTTCTCCCCATTGAACTAATTTGGGAAAATAAAAAATGAAGCCCTAGATTACAGGCCAAGCTGATGGGATCTAGTTACAGATGAGGAAAATGATAGATTTATTTCCATGCCAGAAGATTTCCATGCCAGAAGAAAACGAAATTCAAAAAAAGGAAGAAGAAAACAATATCCCCTACCTCACCTGAAAACAAACTTTTAGAATTTCAAATTCCTTAACCAAGTTCTCCTCGCTCGTAACTTTAAACTAACAAGGCAAATTAATTTTCTCCTTATTATTTAAACAATCACTAGAGCACTCCTTCGAATCTCCCTTTGTTTCTCTCTCTTGTTTCTCTCTTGTTCTCTTCCCTTTAGAAGTCAGATCCATCCCACAACCCTTGCTCTCTTTCTCACAGATCTCTTCCAAAACTCCTAAATTCTCACTAATTCTGGAGGTTCTTGTTTCAAAGTTCAAGTTTTCTTGAGTTTTTTGTGCTGGGTTTTGAGAGATAATGAAGAATTTGAAGTAGGGATTTGATGGTTGTTGACAAGAAGATAAGTTCGAAGCAGAGAGTGACAAGGCAATAGATTTTGCAATCATTTAAAGTAAGATAATTGTTTTTTTTTGGTTGATTCAGGTCAACCTCTCTGATCCGTGATCCAATCATTAGACTGGATTGACCACCGGGTTGAATTTCAAAACTATGCAATGAACCATGATATTGGTAGGAAAACCTGTTTAGACATGCTGTAATAGCACGTGACGAGTAGTCACTTTACCACGTAATTTTTCACACAAAAA
>Ga0325405_1004923_pt1 | contig 13587 bp, 6 predicted proteins | sample PopdelMetagenome_21_FD_205663 | JGI IMG/M metagenome (GOLD analysis project Ga0325405, IMG submission 205663) | Populus deltoides microbial communities from Bellville, Georgia, United States - Xylem-Control-R2 | ecosystem: Host-associated > Plants > Phyllosphere > Stem > Wood/Secondary xylem... | reverse complement strand
ATGAATTCAGTAAACATATTTTAACTAATTTGAAAAAAAATCTAATAACAATATCTCATAGGTATCTTAGAATTTGATCTCGTAACTATCACAAAAGGTTTTGTAATTCGGTAGTAATATATAAAATCTCATATCATAAAGTTTTATATTCAGCACTTTTTAATGTTATTAATTTTATGACGAATATATTGCAGAATAATACAAACTAGATTTCACCTAACAACTTAAATTTTTAGGTTAAATTGATTTTTTAACATGATATTATAACCTCGATGATCAAGTGGTCACGAGTTTGAATCTCATCATCCTTATTTATTTGATAGAAATTAAAAACAAAATAGTATGAATCTGTACAACTTTCAAACCCTAAAAAATTTTATTTAAAAAAATACATTACATGATAATATAAATTATATTTTAAAATTTCACCTCCACCACTTAAATTTTGAAATTAAATTTGTTATTTGATAGAATACAATGGAAAATGCCATGTATATGAAGGGATTACATACCCTAAAGTTTTGATTTGACATGTGCCCTTAGAAATAAATGAGGTGTCAGTGAATATTTTATATATATTTATATATATAAATTAGATGCAGTACCTCCCCCTTTCCATTTCGAACAACCTCTTCGTTCCACGATTGGTATGAAAACGAAACTGACCATATATTAATCCTATGCCCACGCAAAGACAATGATGCCATGGAAATGGAGAAATGAAAAAAATTGGGGTGCTCCAAATCGCACGAAGTTTGTATTCTCACTCTACAGATTATATTAGTACAAGATAATAAAACCGCCATCATTTTCTTATGTGTAAAGGTTGGAGGCATAACTAGTTTAATGCATATTATCTTGTTCGGTCAAGATTGTTAATAATTAAGTATAAAAACAGGATTAAATCTATCTTAATTAGCATATCAATTTTTATTTTAATACAGGGGAGGAACATGGCCATAGGAGCACGCTAGATTATCTTCAAATGCCAAAGTTTGCTTGCACAACTTGGAAAAGATCCCCCAATGTAACATATATATATATATACAATAAAGTAACATATATATATATATATATATTTATACAATAAAGTAAAGCAAGCGGAAGGAATTTATGAACCCCAAAGGGTCTTTGAACGTAATTTTTCTCCTTTGGTTTCTTGGAAGGATAATAAGAAGGGCATTTAACTATTACATTACGGGGTACACGCATGGGGATGCGTGTGTAACTAACTTGGTTGTTTCGTACAAAAAGGCCTTATTTGTGACGGGTCTTCGAAATTGACAATGGTGCTCGATATTCTTCCCTTGGAGGGTCCATTTGCGTAATGACTTCCTATATTATTTTTTGTTGGCGTCTTACGTTAATTGACTTTGTTTTTTTTTTTTTATATTTAGGATTTTTTTTTTCATGGAGGCGTGGGATAAGATGATATTTGAGTATTGATGGTTAGAAGTGATTGTGAGGACGTGTTTGGAAGTGAGTTTGGTATTGATTTTAGATGTTTTTTATATGATCTTATTTTTTTAAAAAAATATTATTTTGATGTAATTTCAAGTAAAAAATAATCTCCACACAGATGTATCACAGTACAAAATATACTCCTCGAAAGAAACTTTCTCAGCAGGATTTGATATCTAGGGTGTAAAAAATCAGAACTCACCTCCCACATGATGAGAAGAGGATGAGAAGGAGATTAGAGCAAAAAAGAGATACTTGTTGATTTATTCCTGTTCAAATGTCAGAAAAGAGACTTTATGAGAGAAGTTAAATGTTATTAATGAATTAGAAAAGAAGGTATCGGGGATGGATTTGGAGAGGGTGTTTTCGTCATTTGGATATTGTGTGACCTTGAGTGAGGTGGGTGAGGGAATAAAGATAAGGGACCTACTTGCTTCCAAAACGACGGACACCCACGTCGGGTTCAGGGTAACTGACAAAAGAGCCACCTTCAAGTGATGCCCCATTTCCAGATTTTCTAAATCTTCTTGTCTCACTACTTTGGATCAGATGGAAAATTATAGGAGTAATCGTCTCAAGAGAATCTTTATCTCAGGGAAAGGACAAGTGTGCCCTTATGAACCTAATACTGTCCATGCATCCCATCTTTCTCCTTCTGTTATTGTTATCTCGAGAAGAAATACACCTTCTTTTTTTGGGTTCTTGCTTCTTCATTCATAGATAAAACTATGTTACTAGCCATGAATTTATCAAGAAAATAATGCTAAACGTTAAGAAAATATGATGTTTATCTCGATGGATGTTTAAGTTCATGACTCAGGCGTCCATGGATATTTAATTTTAAAGTTTCTTCTTATCATATTTTCCTAATCGTTATTCCCCAGAAAAAAATTGTTAAAGTTCGAAAGAATTACAATTCAATTTGTAGTTTGATGATGAGAGTGGAGAGGTTTTTCTCTAATTAAAATAGTCACGCAGGCAGCCATGTGGAGAATTAAGGGAAATATTCTCACTTTGTAAATGAGCAACATGGGTTTATTTTCTGTAAAAACTTGCGAGTGCGGTTGTTTTTTTTTTTTTGCAGCAGAACCCATGTAAAATGTTTTTATTTATTTATTTATTTTTGGAGACAGCACAATATGCAAGGGATGCTGTAGCTAGATATTTATTCCTTAAGAAAACATTGGAAGATATGGGGGGTTGTCCGAAAATGATGTCCAGGGGCCAGTTGATCATAAGCATCAAATTAATTAATTTAAGATTAGTAGTTACCATGGTTTTTATAAGCTAAGAGAAGCTCGAGGCTATAAATAAACCAAGGAACCAAACAAAGCTTGGAGGAGGAGAAGTGATTGTATCCCATGTCACAGGAGCACTCCAACAGTTCCAGGCACCATAAGGAAAATCAATTTAAAAAGAGCATATTTTTGGCTTCAAGAAATAAAAATAATAAAATACAAAGCGCAGATAAAGCTAGAATGGCATCAATGTAGTAGTGGTGAAATAATAGGGGTGGTTGAGGGGTTATAATAATTGAAGATGCGAGTTAGCGTGGGGCAGTTGAGATTCTGGGGCCTCAAACATTGACAAATGAAGATGCCTAATTCCGTGTGGAAAAGGGGAACTCTTTTTCCACGATCCTAAAAATACCGATCGAGGACTAAATTGGGAAAACAAATCGCTGTAAAAAAAAAAAAAAGATGAAAGAGGGGGGAGGGAAGGCTCGAGATACCTACAAGCAAATGAGCTAGGCCAACTTGTATCCAGTGCGGGAAGGAAAATTGGCTTTCGTAAGCTAAATTGCGGCGATTTATTTATTTTAAGCCCTTGTATTCCCTGTTTTTCTTTCTTGCTCTCCTTTGCCCTTGCCTTTCCCTTTCCCTTTCCCTTTTGTCTGACAGAGTCAAAGGAGTTTGCGTGCGGGTGTTGAAGAGAGTTTTAAAGAGTATGAGAGAAACGTCAATGGTTGCAATTATTGTCTTTTGAGTAAAATATATTGTTCAGTGGAAAATCTCTTTGTGTGCTGCTTTGATTTTTATAATCTACCAAGCTTTTATTTCCTCCATATCATACTATTTTGTATACTATTATATGGCCCTTTTGTTTGGTTTTTTAGGGCAGGATGCCTTCCTTCTCCTCCCTCCTGTTTCTTTCTTGGCCCTTTAGTATTGGATTTAACCTTTTTAGGATTGCCCTCCGCAGAAGCATTTCAATACCGTGGAATTGGACTCCACATAGACCTTGCATGTTCTAATGTTGACATAATTGGAGGGAGAGAGTTTCAGGGAGTGGGCTAATTTCTGCTAGCTTGATTGATTTGATGGCTCGGGTTCTTGTAGAAAAGTATGAGAATTTTATACCTGGAAAAATATAAGATGGAAATGAAGAGTATGTGCAACGCATTGAGAGAAAAATAACAAGAGAAAAGGTGCTTATATTTTTAATAAAAATAAAAATAAAAATAAATATAAATATTTTTACTTAAAAATACATTAGAATAATATATATATTTCTTTATATTTTTAACATCAACTTATCGGATCCGAAAAAAAAAACATTAAAAAAAAAGGAGAAATTTGTAAAAATGATTTACATGGCAATGCAGAAAGAAGAGCTAAGTCTTCAAAATATAAATGGTATAAGGTGATCTTTTCATTTAATTATTGACTGAGAAAGAGCTGCAACAAGTAGTAAAAGGGATGTGGAGGTGATGAAGAACTAGCCAGGTAGTGCTCTAGTCCTCGATGCCAATCATTCCTTTACAAACCCTCTCTTTTTTTCCTCTCCTTCCTTTTCGCATCATATGCCATGTTTAAAGTGGAGCCTTAATCACACCAATTTTCCCAGAACAATAAAAAAAATGAAAGCTATATGTCATGGTATTTAAAAGTAGCGATAAGCAATCATATGATAAATGAACAAACACCTATGGGCATAAACAATATTGTAAATACATAAATATTCATCGCGCACAAGAGTAAAGGAACCTCCATAGAATTGAAATTCTAGAACAAGAAGTGGAGAAATTCAAAGCCGCAATGGATTTCAAAGTTGACCCGAGCGTATGTGTGTTTATATATATATATATATATATATATATATTGTTAATTTGTTCAATATTGATGGTGATACCTTGAACAGGTCATTGCTTTTTCGTAGGGGTAATTTTTTGCGCACAATTTCTTCGATTTAACGCTAATTCTAATGGGTGCTTGTCAAGCCGCAGGAAGAAAGCCACGGCAGATTTTTAGATGTATACCTCATGCCAATGGAAGAGCTGTCTTTCTTCACTAACAGGTAAGACAGGGTTTTGGGGACTGAACATAATTAAAGCAAGACTTGGACCACACAAATTGCATAAATGGACATCTTCCATAGGTCTATACTCTATTCCACCTCCACACGTAAGCCTCAATCAGACTGGCGACCGCAAGGTTGGGACACATGGGATGGGGTTCCATCCAATCCAGCAAATGGCCGGCGGGTGCGACCGAGCAACTTGTAAAACCAAACTGAAAAGACAACTACTACATTCTGAAATTGATTGTTGCTAAATATTCCATTAACCCTTCTCATTGCTCAAATTTCGTAATTTTGGTTTGGCAAACTTCTCTTCATGTATAGCCCATGACAAGTGGTACAGTAAAATCCAGGATTTGATCACGTACTAGGTTGATCAGTAGAGCGAATTAGCTTAATCAATGTCACTGCCTGCCTTATCTAATTCTCCGTTAATTTGATGACAGGTTTCCCTCTTGAATTGATATAAGAGAAATTCAATTTCTTAATTAGTGGCAATGGCTGAGTTTGAGCATAAACACAAGCTCCAAACTAACATTTCATCGATCTGAACTTTCAAACATCCCTTTTTTTCTCTCTTCTCTAAAGAAAAGAGAGTCGTTCACGCAAATAAACCTTACAAAATCTCCATGTTTTAGATCACTCCGGACTCTATATTTCATGAGAGAGATTGAGTCAAGATTTCCGTGCTCCTGCAAAATATTCCAAGCGACTTGTGAATGGAAGCCAGTGTAAAATAATGTAAAGACCAGACGCATGCACGTGGAAATTAGTGGTGGCCAATCGTTCAAGTGACATTCAAATTCAAGATGCTGCATCCTCCATATATATATTTTCTAAGTATAAAGTTCCAACATGATTGATGAAATTTAAAACACAGGAGCATCCCTCTTCTTTATTAGTTGGAAATGGTAAACAAATGTTGTTGGGTCATAAAATGTACAGATCGTACTCGAAATCATCCCTTTCTTGGTCCAGCTACCGTGCGCAAGTTGTTAATTAACCATCAAATTCAGAAAAGCAGCTAATTTCCAAGGCTTTGAATCTCGTGAAGTTCATAAAAACAAAAAAAAAAAACATCAGCAGCAATATTAACAGTACTCTTCAACGAAACTTCCTCCAAAGATTCAAAAGAAGCAGCATCATGTTAAAGAACGGTACCTCTGGTCATGTGAACACCCTGGCTAGCTTTATTATCAATTAACATTGACATTAACAAAAACACTAAAACTAAAACCAGGTTCATAAGCATCTCCCTTCTTCTTTTTCTTCCACTTTCGCCTTTTTTTCAAAAAACAAATTGCCCTCGGACTTTTTTATTCCTTCTTATTTAATCGTTGCCAAGTGAGTGATTGGCCTTCAGTCTTGATTATTTGTTTTGCATACAGCGCTCTCAAATTCCAACACCTATTTAGTGCTTGTTTTGAAAAAATAAAATCTTATTTTACTTATTCAAGACAATCGAAGATCCAGGGGTTGAATTCGAAGCTAAAACTAATATTTTAACCCTGTTCTTGCCAGGTGAAGAATTGAACTCAACAATTAGTGAGAAATTGATTGGCATATACAACACACACGCTAGCATATAAGAAAAGCCATTTCAGAAAAGCAACATGTGCAACTTTCTCCGATCTCAGAATCTGGCCTTTCTTGATGATGTTGGAAGAGTCTCGACGAGGTCTTGTTTGAAAGGCGGTGCGCGGTAATAGAAGATCGATTGTGCGGCTCTAAAGGCTCCTTTTTTTTTCTATTCCTTTTTTTTTCCCTTTTCTCGATCTTCATGTTGATTCTTCAAGGTAGAAAATTGGCTTGTTGTTTTTTATATTAAATTTGATTTTTATTTTTTTATCGTTAAATTTTTACTATAATTATAGTTTGGTTTTGCAAAAAATTACGTTTGATGAACCATTGAATGTTTTTAAAAATCATGGACACACCAGGCAATCTGAGGTATAAGAAATATTAAAAAAAACCAATAAAAATGTGACATAGGAGAGGGGAAAAGTCAACTATGAATTGTAACAGTTAACCTTTTTTTATTCTTTTTTTTATAGTCATTTGATTTTTTTTTTTGTCAACGTTCAATTTTAAAATTCTATCTGCAGCGCGGCGCGGCCTATAAAACTAGCCTCGACGTATAAGAGATTTATAACTCTCCTCCATGGTACAAATGCCAACTTTAAAAGCGAATGTTACATTACATCTGTCTTAACTTTTCCTTTTCTGCTTGTTCCTTTTTTCCTGCTTTTCCGGGTTTCTGCTTGGGCAAGCACTTTTTCTCAGCGCAAGATGCAACTGCTGGCTTAATTCATTGATCAAGAAACTGGCTGGTAATTTTGGAAAAGTAGAATCAAATTTTGAGGGCTGTCAACATAGATCAGCTAGACATGGGCTCTAGGAACACTCGGGGCCTCTTAATTCCAATCGATGGTTCAGGACTGCCCTGGACATAAATGGTTTAGTATAAGATGGTGGGCCCAATTTGAAGTTCCAGTCCTTCCTTCCTGGCTGGTCCTGTCAAAAAGGCCGAGGCCCACTCTAGAGGGACATGCTCTGTTGGTGGCCCCAATCTCACTCTAGAGGGCATGCACAGTTCCCCATGCAGCCAATGGTTAAAGAAGGGGGGGTGTTATTCTTTTATTCTTTAGATTTAAATATTGAAATTAGTATTTTAAAAGATTTATTAAATATCACTTAAATATACCGAGTTGATGTGAGATTTATACAGTTAATGTCGTAGGAAAAAGAGAATCAGTCTCAATTAACGTGTAAAGCGATGGTCGATCACTTGCAGAGCTTGAAAATAATATTTATTGTTGGGGAAAGATAGAGTTTTTTATGCCTTTGATTTTACAAAAGACTGTATGTACGTTTGAGGACTCTCCTCCCTATCAAAACCAATAAATTATAAAATAAAACATTGAAAATGGCCTGTAAAGTGACACTTGTCAGCAACCTCATGCCAATTATAGCATCATGAATTAGAAAGAACATAATTTTAATAACCATGTAATTAAATATTAGTTTAATTATTAAGGTTAATTAAATTAAATATTAGTTATGTACACCCATATGTACATACCAAGAAAAACCTAACCTGACCCAGCCCTGCCCAGTTTGAGGGAGTTTTAAACACACCACTGGACTAATTTCTAAATTTTACAGCTGCTAGTAACGGTAAAAGTAAAACCTAAAAAACCAATAAATGAAAAATCCAAATTACCCTCTGCTAGTAACGGTAAAAGCTAAAACCAACAAATGAAAAATCCAAATTACCCTCTGCTTGTAACGGTAAAAGCTAAAACCAATAAATGAAAAATCCAAATTACCCTCTGCTGTGATTCTCACACCCGCGTGCAATCCCTCTAGACCCAAAAACCTGATAAACCAAACCCAAATCCTTGGCTTCCTGACCCGAGAACCTCAGACCAGTCAAGGCCAATTCCATTGCATTACCAAGCTCAACAATCCCCGACAACCTCTGTAATGTCCATGAATCCGCCGTTAACCCCAAACCAGCTTCCTTCACCGAAAAGAAAGCATCTTTACTGCGGAACCAAATGTCACAGGCTATCACAATATCAGTACCGCCACCAATACACGCTCCTTCTATCGCAGCGATCACCGGCTTCCTGCACCGATCTATCGCTGTGATCGCGTCCTGCATGAACTTTAGGTCTCGTCAGTCGCCAGAATCATTGGTGATAGAGTTTAGAGTTCTGATGTCGATTCCGGAGAAGAAGGATGATGACAAACGCGTTAGGGTTTTGGTCGAGGGATTGGAGAGCAATTGCGAATTCGGCGGGGAAGTCACGTGATAAGACATTGCGCTGAGATAAGCGGTGGAGATTTGAAGTGGAAAACACCTGGATTTGGGGATTTTTTGAAGATATGGAGAGTATAGTAGTGCTCCATTTCCGGCTTTGTTGGGCTGTGAGAAAGTACTCGAAAATTAATGAAAAATTTAAATGAAAGAAGAGAAAAGGTCCTACCGGGAGTCGAACCCAGGTCGCTGGATTCAAAGTCCAGAGTGCTAACCACTACACCATAGAACCTTCTTGATTAAATTCACTAAATCATTAATGAAATACAAGTAATAATCGATAATTTTGCTATTCAACCATTGAGAATTTGAGTTAATGCGGTTGATTGTTGATTGGTCCACTCAAGATTGATGTGGTTCGTGATCTTCGGAGGATTCACTCAACAGTTAAAAGTAAAAAAAGAATGACGTGCCAATCACTAAGTGAGCTTGAAATGCTGCCCGGATTAAAAGGATACTGAATATTTATCTTCAGCTTGCACGCAATCAAGCGACTTCCACTTCATTAGAACTTTTGTCAGCAGAAACACAGAGATAAGAAGTTGATTTAAAGTTGGGGAGCTCAGCTTTATATCGCCTAAAAAAGCATATCTACATCTGTTGAGCTTGCTGAAAATGTTATTAAATGAATCCAGTAAACATCCACTGAAGGTTCCCACAGCTGTAAGAAATGCATTTGTCATGATCATCATGTTTACTTACCCCACCTGGCATCTTATCGCCATAATGATGTGGTGAAGTGGCTCAAACCAACGGAAGAAATTGAAGAATAAGGCGACACTGAAAACGCACATAGCTAGTAAGTATCTGAGGTTGTCCTTCAGTGAAATTTGAAGTATGTTAGCCAACGGATCACATCCTCTAACAACTCTGCCTAGGTAGCTAGCTACTGTCTACATTCAATCATTATAGGAGATGGATGTCTACAAATCATCAATAACTATCACACTACTACCAGAATTCTACATTTTCCTAGTGGAATAATTCATCGGAAGTTAAACAATGATTCTGTCGACATGATTTTTAACGATAAGCTCATAGATAGTTACAGTTTGTATGAAAACCTTTTTCCCGTTGATTTCTGTTTTGTTGGTCATTCTGTCGATAATGCAACATGTAAAATATTAAAAAAATTATCAGTTTTATTCCGTCAGTATTTTTATCGGTAAATATTACATGTCACTAGTAAACAAGACATTTTCATTTTGTCGGTGATTAAATAGTGGCAGTGATATTTCTATTAATTTTTTTCAAATTCTCTAGAATATACCGATGAACTTAATTCATCTATAAGACCATCAATAATTTTACTAAAATGATTTTTTTAAAAAAGATCTAATAAACTGAGTAGAAAATAATTTAAAGAAATTAAATTAAAATAAAAATCAAATATTCATTATAGATTTAAAAGTTTATCAATTCAAATATAATTCATCTAGAAGAGAGTGAGCCGGAAGAGGAGGAGGATGAGACGAGTCTTTGTCGGGACTGGGAAGTCAATAATGGAGAGAACACGTACCACCCATCTGTGATTTCAGCTCCATATATAATTGTTGAAGTTCAGCCATCTCAACACTAAGTCATTCTATCTCGACAACAAAATGGGCTGTCCAAACTTCAATTATTTGGTTTAAAATCGCATCAAAATCTTGAGTTTGAATTCTTGAAAACAATTACGAGCATCCAATAGTTGAAACACTTTGGGTCGTCAACGAGTCCTCGCTCGTAGTGTTTGAGATATCGTAAACCCGATTTCTATCAGATCCACTTGACAATCCTTCCTCCAATCATAGTTCCGGATGGGTCGAAAGATCGTTCTAGTATCTCTCCTGCAACTCGGTATTATATGTTTCCTAAAAAAACAAATTCATCAAATTCAAAAAAATAATAACTTAAGAAAAAAAATTGTTGAAATCCAACATACCATGAAGTATTGAGCTTGGCTATCCAAGAGTTATTGCACCCCTTTACGATGGTTAACATTTCACACGTACGTCTCCACAAAAAGCTTAATCGATCTTGGTTCGTGTCCAAGAATCGTATCCTGCAAGAAAAAAATATTGTTGGTTAAACATATTCATATAAAACAACAATTAAAAAATTGGATGTAATAAAAAAAATCTTACCATCCATTTCACATGCAAAATAAACAAAATGGATCCGCCGGTATGCATGGTAATGGAACCGTGAATATGCATGTTCCGGTTCTCCGCACTAGACTGTGACCGTTACATGAAATGATCGGACGTCACATGCTAAATATATTTTGTCCATACAGCCTTTAAGACATATGGTGTTCTGAAATCCTTCTAAACCACCACTTTTTTCAATCCTGGAAGCTCTCGTTTTTTAGCATATTTTTTTGGCTTTTTTTAGTCTTGTACCTAAAATCACACAACTTATATGGTAGAAATGAATTATTGGTTATTAAATGAAAAATAAAATTTTAATATTTGGATAAAAAAATATTTATTTTGATTTCATTCTTTCCTAGTTATAGCGTGATTCTCCCCATCGCTCCTTGCAACAACGTTGTTAGCCCTGTCCTAGTAAAACTTTTCCTTATAACTCAAATTTGTAAAAGAATTAGTTCATTAATGTTAATAAACTAATCCAATTAATATAATAAAAAAAATTATTTAAGTTAATACTAACCTTGAACTTTCTGAATCATGCATCCATCATTGGTTTCCATTCAGGATTTTTAGAAACCTAATTCCATTGAAACAATTACACTTTCATTGACCATTTCATCATTGATGTTATCGTTTAGGTAGCTTTAACATTTATAAACCTGAAAAAAATATGTATATTGCTTGATTTTATTAAAAACAGATGATGCACCTTATTAAAATGTTTTCAGGTTTCACCATCGGATGGGTGCACCATGACTCCATCCATCGTATCATGTGAATGATGTCATGTCATTGCTCAATAGTTTTTGGAGACATGAATAATCTTTGCAGTCTATGAGTGATTGGAAAATATCCAAGCTTTCTATACGTGGCAAGAGTCATTTCCCTACCGATTATGAGTTTGTAATGAGCATGCTCACATGTTCTGTACTTAGTCAGCTTTGCATTTTCAAGGCAATACAACATGCAAAAGTTTAGACACATGTTGACTTTCTTGTATCCTAGGCCAAGGGGTTTTATCATGGATTTAACAATGCTTATCGCCCATTCAAAAATCATGTCGTAATCGGCCTCACTCAATCCATGATTTGACTTAATGGTGAACACATGTGCAATAATTGATAATTTACCGTTATTCGTGCACCCATCCTATAATGATTTGCCAGAGTCTTTCAAAAGATCTAAAAACATGGTCGCGTCTGTATATGATTCTTCATCTATCATTGGACATTCACCTACATAACTCAGATTCATTTTCATTGTATTTATAATCATATTCCTATAAGAATTACTATTGTCATCTATAACTCATGCACATTGCAAACTAAAAGTTAACACAACCATCCTTTCGACCATGGTCTTATAAGGAACATATGGTTATTTGTGTGCAAACTAACACAAGTATTTCTCCATGAACCCTTCTTGTAGAGATTGCATCGTTACAACATCCGAATTGAAATTTTTTTTATTTTTTTCCCTCTTAAATGGACATCTAATACCGCATCCACTAATATTTTTTTGGATTAGATAGTGTATAATTAACAAAACTCTCAACCTCATTACAATAATCTATCCCGTGCAATCTTTCAGGTGAATCTCGATACATCCATAAACGACAATCCATTACTTATATCAAACCTATATAGAAAATTGATCATCACAACATGTATTAATTAATTATTTGAACTAAGTAAATTAGCTAACATTGGTTTAAATAAAACTTATTCAATATATTTTAATAGTATTCTAATTATTATTAATTATCTATATAAATTAAAATTCCTATACATTTAATGAAATTTTTAGCTCAACAATAAAATTGACAAAATATAAAATGGATTCATTAAATAAGTCATTATTTATTTCATTACAAAACACCTAAGTCACAAATTCAAAATGAATTTTATTAAATTACAAACAAATTTAATTTTTTAAAACTTCAAGTAAACCCTAAAATGTATAAATCATACATTGAGAAAATAAAATTCTATGAGATAAAAAGCTATAAAACAAGTAAACACGTAAACAAATTACATATACTGTAAAAAATGCAATAAAAATGAACTTTTTAAAATCAAGTTTAAACAAAAAATAAATAGTTTTACTTACTTGATGTGAAAAATCCTTAAAAAAATAAATCAGAAGAGAGATACTCACAATCTGAGTTTAAAGGTGACCGAATTTGTTAGTAAGAGGTTGATTTATAATAAAATAGATGATTTTGTTATTTGCTGTAGAGCTAATTCAGTATGAAGAAGAAATAGGAAAGGGAAAAGGGGTGTCGTTTGACGGATGAATTTCACTTTCATGTTCATTTTTTTTGTTTTTTTCATTATAATTCCCTCAATAAATAAATATCAGTAAATATCAAGAGAACATTTACTTTGATGTTTATCTATAAAAACTATTTTGTCGAAGTAATCTACCTCCTTACTGGAAATTTTCTCGTTTTTGCTTGTCAATTTGCAAGCAGTGTCAATTGTGCGACGCGTGAGCGCATAGCATTTGATATTTTCAGGAAACAAATGTCAGCCCCAGGTTTGGTTTGGTGCACTCCTTCAACTTTTTTTCACCCTGTTGTCAGGAAGAGATTGCACAGACACGCTGATTTGAGCCCTCTCTTTCATCATTGGTTTTCTTGCTCTGTTTGATGTCCCTTTAATCATTGAAATCGGAAGACCAATAACTGTTTGATTACAAGGACAGTGATCGTACGTACATTTGTACATTTAATTGAAAAAACAGACAAAAACCCAGGATTAAACGTCTTCACGGAAACACACAAAAGCCGTTGATTTCATTTTATCTCTCTCCTCTCTTTATTGCAAGGAAAATCATCAGTATTTTCATATTTTGTGGACATGGACA
>Ga0325405_1004917_pt1 | contig 13592 bp, 4 predicted proteins | sample PopdelMetagenome_21_FD_205663 | JGI IMG/M metagenome (GOLD analysis project Ga0325405, IMG submission 205663) | Populus deltoides microbial communities from Bellville, Georgia, United States - Xylem-Control-R2 | ecosystem: Host-associated > Plants > Phyllosphere > Stem > Wood/Secondary xylem... | reverse complement strand
TTTCCTTGGCTAATACTTAATAATAATTGTCAGTAATCTTGATACAGCCATGCGATCCTGTGGGTTTTAAACAAACATCTTTCGTGTGAGTAGGTGTAAAATGCCCTCTATCATGGACATAGCGCCGTCCCTTTCTGACCATGCGGGCATAAATCATCCGGATTAAAGAATATCATATTGAGGTTGCAACTTGAAAGCTAATGATTTGTTCTTAAATAGTATTAAGTCGTGATCTGATTATTTTTTAAATTATTATCTTTAAAAGAATGAATTTAAATAAGTATATTTTTTAAAATTTATTTTTAACACTAACATATCAAAATAATCTAGAAACATAAAAAAATTTAACAGAAAAAAATCAAAATTTGTATTATAGCATTGTTTATGTTGTGTTTAAAAAATATTTGATTGTTATTTTTTAATGTTTCTTTGATACTTTTAATATACTAATATTTAAAAAAATATTTTAATATATTTTTTAAAAAAATATATAATACCCCGCGGTACAGAACACATTATGAAAGAGAGATAATAATTAAAACATTTTAATAAGAAAACAAGACATACTAAAAGATTGGATGCCTCGATCAATATTCTCATGTCTTAGTCAATTTATAACTCTATGTTATTGGTTTAATGTGCGGATCCGGATCAATCATCATGGACTCGAATCATCATGGACCGAGTCAGGCAATTTTTCCACTTAAAAAAAAGGTATGAAAATTAGTTTGATGATAACTTTATCATGAGATAAATAATAAATAAACATGCATATTATCAGACAAAAATAAATATTTTTAAAAATAAAAAAAGGAAGCTTCTGACGTCACGGGGGTTGGTCCAAAAACAAAAGATCAGAGGAATAGTAATTGATTATTTGCCCCTGTTTCTCTCTTTGAAAGCCGGTCCACTGTCAATGCTTTGGACACCCACGATCAATTTACATGATCATATCAATCTCTGTATCTGGACAGAGCTTTTTAACTCAGTGGAGTTCCAGACCACTTGGCAAGTTTGTAAACTGCAAAATAATTGGTGTTTGTGGAATTATACACACACGCAGTTCGAGCTATTTTTATGCATGGATGCAAAGTCTGCCGTGAAATATAATGTAACTTGAACTTTCCAGGAGTATAAATTATGTACATATTTTTTTTTTTTATTAGTGTGGAGTGGTCAGACTAGTTTGTGTATACCATAATTATTCTTCACGGTCCACTAAACATCCTACAAGTCTAATAAACAGATAAAACATCACAAAAGTGACAAATACATACATAAAAAATCAAACTTTAGACGGTACAAGAAGACAAGCCCCACACATCACTGGAGCACGACCCTCAAGCGTTATTCTTTAATTTCACAGGTAACCTTGAATTAAAGGTTGAATCTAGAATCTAGCCCGCCTGTGAAAGGAATTATATATACAGTTGCGTTAGGATACCGTTGGTTGTATCTTCGGATTGCCCATCATGTACGGCTGGCTGGCTTGATCTTGACATGCACAAGCATGCTATAATGTCTACGAGTCTCGGTATCGTACGCCATAATTAATGTTTTTATTTTCTTGATTTAATATATAGTATTTTCGAACCATTTTTTGTCTACGAAATATTTACCCTTGTTATCTTTCTTTTTAGTTCTTGGAATTCAAGTTCAAAAGTTGAATAATAGCAGGTTTCAACAATCTCCTAGTGGGTACAGATTTGACAAGGTTGTGTTTGTGTGAGATTAAGGGATCTGCAAGTTCTAAGCTAGATTGATGATTTGTTTGAAAAATCAACTTATAGAGATACAAACGAGTATAAAGGAGTGTGAAAATAGAGTTTGCGGGCTTCATTTTGATAAATGACTTGGGAGTGTTGTTGCTGTTTTTTTTATTATTTTTTAAAAATTATTTCTGATATTAGTGTATCAAAAAAATATTAAATTGAAGAAAAAAATTAAAAAAAATTAAATTTTTTTTAAAATACTTTTAAAACATAAAAATAAACACGGGAGACTACAAGGTGTTTGAAATTATATTTTAAATAATATTTTATTAAAAATTTTTTTTTAAAAATGCATGCGATTTGGTCAAGAGAGTGTTCCAAAAGCGAAGTGGATTGGAGGTTAAGTTTTGAAAAGTATTTTAAAATAATAAAACACAACTCAACTCTGAAATGATCACATCTTGTGACGGATAATTAATCAATCATATCTTGCCGTATTAGATTTGTTAAGAGATACGAAGACACATTCTCTAACAAGCATGGTTGCGGCAAGCTCGACATAAGCTCCATTTTCCTCACAAGCGTCATACATGAGGGCGTGTGCTTGTTTTGGGGAGAAATGGAGACGAAAGACGGTCCTTCTTCTTTAAAAAATGGAAGAAAAGTCTTTTAAATTTCCCACAAAAACAAGGGGGTGAAAATCTTTTCACTTGGAGAGTGGGGTGAATTTCTCCAACTATTTTAATATTAAAAAATGCAATATAATAATAATATGATTTTGCCTGTTAATTTCCCTTCATTTACTATGTTTTAATTTTCATTATTTTAATGATTTTGTGGTTTTTTTTATAACTTTTTGTAAAAATAAAAATCCAAACTACTAACTTAGGCTTCGACAAGTTTGAATTTTTTTAAAAAATAATTGAATATATCTGATACCCATGTTTTAGTTAATTTGCTTAAACTTGATTCAAACCTGGTTAAAAATTTGTTAATTTTTGAAAGTATCAAAAAATATTGATTTTATTTAAAAAAATAGTTAACACTCCCGTTTTATTACCCTTATCATGATCTTGGTTGACTTTTAAAACGTTTTTTTAATCTATTACTTTAATTTATTTTATTTTTTCCCTCTTGTTAAAAAGAAGGCGAGATTTCGAGATGTTTTTATTCTACTGTTTTTTGGTCTCGAGGCGTGTGTTGTAAAAATAAAAAAATAAAACGAAACCTTGCATAATTAATTCATATAGTATCGCTTTCCCCTCCATCCAAGCTACATGCCAGAGCTTCAAAAACATTCCGTCTAAAATTAAAACATGTGTTTAAATTTCCAAAATGCCCTTATTGCTGAATTATGCTAATATATTAGTCAATATAATAATTGATAATTTGACATATTGACTGGAATATATATATAAATTAATGGTTGGTGTGTATAATAATTTTAATAATAAGATGGTAAAATAGAAGAATTGAATTCAATGTTTATTTCTTTATATCTGTGCTTCCCAAAAAATGACATGGGTGATCATGTATGGTCTCTGTTCGTAGTGAGGGGAGTCGATATCTAAACCAATTAAAAAATATTTTTTTATATTAATATATTAAAAATACTTCAAGAAAATATTAATTTAATATTCTTACAAGAACCGGGCGGCATTAACGTAGCAAAGTTTCTCCTTGGATGAGACAAGGGGCGAGGAATAAAGCACCAATGACCTTGCAGAACGTGTGCGTGTGCGATAGGGCTAGAGCAACAGTGGTGGCAGAGGATAGGGTAAATAAAATAGAACGAGAGAATGTTAAAAAGATTTTTCTTTTGGAGATATAAAAACTTTTCAGGACAAAGATTCATCCCTTTGTTGCTTTAGACCATACACAACTGCTAATAGACAATACATGTGGGGCCCACTGACTCCCATCACCTGCTCTTCCTCCCCTGCTGCCTGCTTGGACCATCACGTGAACTTGCCCTTCATTTTCTCGGCACCCGTTTTCGTTCTTCTCGTCTCTAATGTAATGGTGTGTTGTCGAAGGAACTCATTTATAACTGACCCGTTTGTTGTTGTACCTGCCTTTTCTTTAATTATATTTTTTTAAAATTATTAATAAGTTATTTTAATGTATTAATATTAAAAATCTTAAAAAATATTATTTAAATATTTTTTAATTAAAAAATATTATACATCAAATTATCAAACAATAACTAAATGTTTAATTGACCAAATCAAACTTTACATTCTCTAAAATATCTAATATCTTTTGTTTATATTAGGGTATCCGTGAGTGAAATTATGATTGCTTTTATATTAAAATATTATTTTTTAATAAGAACATTAAAATAATTTAAAAATATAAAAATTAAAAAAAATATATCTTTATCCGGATCATACCGGCATCCCCTTCACCTAAAAACCTTCATTGTCCAAAAAAACAATAATAATAAAAATAAAGTTTTTCTTTTCCATTTAAGTTTTGTTTTAATAAAATAAAATTTCTCATAACTCGTTTTGGTGTAAAAAAAATTCATAATTTATTATATTAAATCTTTTTGTGAGTTAGCAGAGACTGTTTTGGCAGTACAAAATTAACTAGAATGATTCTTAAAAAAAAAAAACCTTTTTATTGAAGAATATTTTTATGCAACGAGATTTGCTATCTATAATACGATTTTCATTGTTTATTAAAACTAATTATAAAATTGATGGGGTATTTGGTTTTAATTTAAATTAAAGTATATTTAATCGAGATTCTTCCGGGGCTCCAAAATTTGTCGTTTATAATATAAACATCATGTAACGACGTCGGTGAGATTGTCTTTTACACGCTTGTGGTTATGAAATTTTTGAATATTCTAGCACAATTCTTTATATATATATATATGAATCATTCAAAACTTCTTTTATACTCATAGCATCTTCAATGCACGAGGGAAAAAAAACTATTTTTATTACTTTTCTTCCACGTGTTTTGTAGCTCCAATGGAATAGTCAAAATATTTTTTTATCCGAGAAATATCATTTCTATATATGTCTATAAAAAAATCAAAAAATCAAAAAATATTATTAAAATATTATTTTTTTCATTCATTAAACTTTTCTTTAAAAAAAAATCAAAAGTATTGATACTAAATACATTAAAATACAAATGGGCTGTCGAAATAATTGTTTTTGCTGGAGTGTATATAAAACAAATCTATATATTAACAATTTAAAATGCTTTTAGAGATGTAATGTTTATATTGTTTGTTGAATATATTATCAACTAGCAATCTTACATCATATACTCATTGGTACTTGATAAAAAAAATATTATATGTAAATACCCTAAAACACTAATATACTAACTTTTCAGGTTAATATTCATTTTCAAAATAATTTTTCCTTGTCAATACTAAAAGATATTGTATTTAAAAATGGAAGGCCCTGAGTGAATTAGGTCTCCACTCTCAAATAACTTTCCAGGTCTCCACAAATATCTCACACCTCCTAATTTGCACATAATTACTATAAAAAGCAAATTAAATGGTCATTAGTTTCTGCAAAGACAACATGGACGCACCATTTTTTTTAAAAAAAGCAATGATCAAATGTTTACTATAGGGCTAATTGGCGATGCAAAGCATGTATTATATGATATAAATGTCTATTTGAAATGGGACTTGTCCGGCTTGGCGAGCATGGCCCGTATAAAAATTCAAAATTTGCCTTCATTTCTCCATCATGCAAAATAAAATTTCGAAACCATTTTTTTTCTTGGTTTCATAGCCTTCTCTGTACCTCAAGAAACAATTTTTTTGCTAGTGGAAAACAATGTTCTTGTCTTGATCATAGGTTAGTGCTCATCACCAGGCACCAGCTGTAGGTTTTGCCTTTGATCTTTTAGGAAATGGAGCAAGAAATCGAATAAAGCCTGGCTTTATAGCTTTATCTTAGCTCAAAATATGTAAAGATGACTGTAAACATTACCAAAAATAGCAAAAGTAGCCACCTCAATTTCATGAAAACAAACATTATCGTATAAAGTCCTTGTCATCAATAAAGTAAGAGATCGAATCTCTAGTTATGTTTACCACGATATAATCAGATTTCTCACGAGGAAATAATCGGACGACATAGTATGGGTGGCCATGGCTGTTCATAATTGCGGTACCCTACAACCCATGGCGCACGACAGCACATGGCGAAACAGCTACAGAAAATGCGGTAAGATTAAAGAAGACAGTTCAATAGATAGAGACATTGCTAACGTGCGCCATTGAAGTTAACTGCACACCCCTCCCATTTCACATCCATCCAAACCTGCCTGTTAATAGCACGGCAAAACCACTTCCCCATAAAATCTGAACAGCTTTTCCATTATAACAAACGCCGTTAGCTGGAAAGCACCTATCATATATTGACACGGCTTAACGTCTAATCAACTCCGTTAGCTCCGAGCAAATAAAAAACAACCGCCTTTTTTTTTTTGGTATTAAAATTATTACCATCTCTTATCCGGTAATAAACAAGACAACGTTTCGAATCTCCTTGTGTCCAGGCTTGGAAACAACAACGTTTTTTTTTTTAAAAAAATGTTTTTTTAAAGATTTTAATATTTTTTCCCCAAGAAAAATAAAATATGGATTTTGTCAAATTTTAAAAGTCTTTCTTGAAAGTAGAAGTCGTGGTTGATATAGGAGTAATTTTTATAATTATAGTTTTAAAAAATAGGTTTTAAAAAAATATTTTTAGTATGATTTTTAAAAAATAAAATTTAAAAGACATGTATTTCATTGAAACTTCTGTAAAATAAATTTTTACATATAATATAAATAAAAAACACATCTTTATAAATAGAAAAAATGAATTATCTTAGCTTTTAAAAATAAAGATTTGAAGGACAATTATGTATGAGATTTCTCCTATTTATTTATTTTTGCTTTAATTTTTTTATGTATGTTTTTAGATTATTTTAATATACTGATATAAAAAATAAATTTTAAAAAATTAAAAAAATATTATTTTAATACGTTTTCAAACAAAAAATAATTTAAAAAACAATTTTTATCACAATATCAAACACTACTGTAATATAAAAAAAATTATTTAATTAATTAAATAATTTTTTCTTGATGATTATATAAAAAATAAAAATTATTGTAATACCAAACAATCTTAAAATTCATAAAATGAAGGGTTTTAGATTTTATTTTACTTTACTTAGTAAAATAAAATGAAAGTATTTGAAAATGCATTCCCAAAGCGTGGGCATTCTTTTGATAGAGACAAGTAGTATATACTGAACGTTAAGAAAAATAATAAGAGAATACAGGTGACCGGCTAATGCCGGTAATAAGACTGGTTAACATTTGACTGCAGTTGAAATGATTGCAACTCTGTTTTGACCAGAGATGGTTAAAGTCTCTCCTCCTCCACAAACAACACACGAAAAAGAAAACGCACACAAAGAAGATAGAGAGAGAATAATAAAGAGAGAGAGAGAGAGAGAGAGAGATAGAATTGCAGAGATAGAGAGAAGTGAAGAGCGAAATTGAAGCATAAACGAGGAAGTTTGATGGAGAAATGAGAGAGTAGTAGTTTTATGGTGTTGGCGTGTGTAACTGTGAAGATTAATTGTGTTTTAGAGAGAGAAAGTGGAGAAATGGTTGATTAGAGTTGGATTATTTGTGAAATTAAGTTAATTATTCTGTTTTAAGAAGAGATCTAAAGTAATAGAAGGAAAGATTGTGATAATTTTATGGCTTCCTCAGAGATTTCAGCAAAAGCTAACAGTGGAAACATTAAAGGAGGAGGAGAGAGCTTCTCTTCTGGTTACAGTGAAGCCATGGAAGGGCAAAAAGGTCATTCCACCCATCCAAGCTCAGCTAGAGGTACAATTCACGCTTCAGTGGATGTTTGAAGTGATTTTTTTTTTGTGGATTTCTCTTTTGGATTTTGAGTTTGTTTTGTGCTGTTGTAGATGCTGAGACTGCGTTGTATAATGAGCTATGGCATGCTTGCGCTGGTCCTCTAGTGACTGTACCTCGCGAAGGAGATCATGTGTTTTATTTCCCTCAAGGACATCTAGAGCAGGTTTGGTTTTGTTTTGTTCTAGCTATATCTTTTTTTTTTGGCCTTTTTCTTGGAGATTTTTTAGCTATAATTCAGCAATCATTTTTGCGGGTTAGTTTGTTTTCTGGACTTTTGAAGGTTTTGTTGTTGGATTTTTGGTGTGATTGGGTTGTGAAATGGGTGTAGGTGGAGGCATCGACGAATCAGGTAGCAGACCAGCAGATGCCGTTGTACAATCTTCTACCGAAGATCTTGTGTCGTGTGGTTAATGTTCAATTGAAGGTATGCGAAATCTGCTTATTAGTTCGTGTTGGGTTTTTTAGGGTTTTGCGTGTCTGGTGGTTTGCTTCTGCGATTAATTTGTGTGTGAATTATCACAGGCTGAACCGGATACTGATGAGGTGTTTGCACAAGTGACTCTACTTCCTTTGCACAACGTAAGTATTCGCTGTTGATTTGTGATTATGTAGCGTTCGGGATTGGAATAGAAATTCTGATTTTTTTCCATGGATTCTTTAATGTCAGCAAGATGAGAATGCATCGGAGAAGGAGCCTCCTCCACCTCCACCACCGCGATTTCATGTACATTCATTTTGTAAAACCCTGACTGCTTCGGATACCAGTACTCATGGTGGTTTTTCAGTTCTTAGACGACATGCAGATGAATGTCTTCCACCATTGGTGGGTTTTTACAGCTTCTACCTGGGGTTTACCTGTGGACCTTCTTGTTGAATTAGGACTTCAGTTGTAAGTTTGGATGTTTAATACTTGCTGAATTACAGGATATGTCAAGGCAGCCTCCAACACAGGAATTGGTTGCCAAGGATTTGCATGGAAGTGAATGGCGATTCAGGCACATTTTTCGGGGTAATCATCTTATACTCAATGACCCTGTTATTTCCTCTAATACACCTGTGGTGGGAACATATTCAAACCTTTCCCACCTATTTGTGAATGTATCGAGACCCCTTTTAGTATAATATCTCCATTGTTGCGATGATGATGTCAACTTGCTGCCATAAAGCTTTAATGCATTTAGCTTCAACTTTCAAGGCATGGATTGTTGTTGTAGCATTTAAGCCACCAGTTGCTTGATACACAAAATGATTTTAATGCCAGGTCAACCACGGAGGCACTTGCTTCAGAGTGGATGGAGTGTGTTTGTTAGCTCTAAAAGGCTTGTTGCTGGTGATGCCTTTATATTTCTAAGGTCTGTTTTCCTTGTTATACCCATTACATTTGATGTTCTAATTTAATTTTGACTTGTCTGAGTGGAATAAAATGTGTATTTTGCATTTTATAGAGGTGAGAATGGAGAACTTCGAGTTGGTGTTAGACGAGCAATGAGACAGCAGAGTAATGTTCCATCATCGGTCATATCCAGCCACAGCATGCATCTTGGTGTTCTTGCTACCGCATGGCATGCTGTTTCAACAGGGACAATGTTCACTGTTTATTACAAGCCAAGGTGAGTGGTTTATTACTAACATGTGTCGAGAACAAATGAACTAGTAGAGTAATTTATTTATAAGTTGATATGCAAATTTGTACATGTTTTGATTTTCCTTGATTTTGATTTTTGTTCATCATGGGATTTGATTGTTGATTAGCATGGCCTGGTTCCTTGAAGTGGAATGGTCTTGTTTTTGTAACTTATTCTGGTAAACAAAAATAAGGGGAATACATCTATCATATCTAAATATTAAAATGTACAATCGAGCGATTAATTTCTTGCCTTCGGTTGGTTACCTTAATTATTCTAATTGTCTTGCAACAGGACAAGTCCTGCTGAGTTCATTGTCCCATTTGATCAATACATGGAGTCTGTCAAGAGTAATTATTCCATAGGGATGAGGTTTAAAATGAGATTTGAAGGAGAAGAAGCTCCTGAGCAAAGGTATGACTGCTGCTTGCTTTCAGGTTTTGTGCTGAAAGCTACATGTTATTTGGAAGTTTGATGTACCCTGGCAATTTCTCGTCTGTGATTTAAGCTTTGTAGGATTATTGGATGTTTGTGTCCATGGAAAACGTAACATTTTGGTGGTTCATGATTTTCTGTTGTAGATTTACTGGCACCATTGTCGGAATTGAAGATGCTGATCCCAGTAGGTGGAAGGATTCTAAATGGAGGTGCCTTAAGGTAGTATTGTAGTATATATGATGGCATGTAGCACTTTCATTTAGAGTGCTAAACAGTGTTTTATGTTCCTACCAGGTGAGATGGGATGAAACTTCTACAATACCTCGACCAGATAGAGTTTCACCATGGAAAATAGAGCCTGCTCTTGCACCTCCTGCACTAAATCCTCTTCCAATGCCCAGGCCAAAAAGGCCCCGAGCAAACATGGTGCCCTCATCTCCTGACTCCTCTGTTCTTACCAGAGAAGGTTGGTTCTGTCGTTCATTGATGATGTCTGTAGATAATTTAAGTAGTTAAAATGATATTTAAGTCTCTTGACTATTACTGTGCAGGTTCATCCAAAGTAACTGCAGACCCTTCATCAGCAAGTGGATTTTCAAGGGTCTTGCGAGGTCAAGAGTTCTCAACCTTGAGAGGCAATTTTGAAGAGGTCAACGAGTCTGATGCTGCTGAAAAGTCTGTTATGTGGCCACCCTCAGCAGACGATGAGAAGATTGATGTGTTATCATCTTCAAGAAGATTTGGATCAGAGTGGTGGATATCCTCTGCCAGACAGGAACCGACCTACACAGATTTGCTATCTGGCTTCGGGGCAAATGCTGATTCATCCCATGGGTTTGGTGCTCCGTTTGTTGACCAAACTGCTGGGGGCGCTAATCCAATGAAGAAACACTTGTCAGATCAAGGGCAGTTCAATTTGCTTGCCAGCCCATGGTCCATAATGTCCCCAGGCCTCTCTCTAAAGTTGTCAGAATCAAACTCTAGGGTTGCAATACAAGGCAGCAGCGATGTAACATATCAATCAAGGGAAAATATCAGATACAGTGCATTCAGTGAGTATCCCATGCTTCACGGTCAGAGAGTCGAGCAATCTCATGGAAACTGTATGATGCCTCCCCCGCCATCTCATTTTGATAATCATGCTCATACAAGAGAGCTAATACCGAAACCCAAACTGGTGCAAGAACATAATACCGGAAAATCTTTGGATGGAAACTGCAAGCTATTTGGTATTCCCCTGAAAATTAGTAAACCCGCCACACCAGAGCAAGCAGGTTCAACAAACATGGTGAAAGAACCGATGGTTCACACCCAACCTGCGAGTCACCAACTCACATCTGAATCAGATCAGAAGTCAGAACACTCCAGGGGTTCAAAGTTGGCCGATGAAAATGAAAACGAGAAACCATTCCAGGTTGGCCACATGCGTACGAGGGACAGTCATGGAAAAGCACAAAACAGCTCAACCAGGAGTTGTACAAAGGTTCTTGCCTATTTGCTCACCAAACATCTTTCTTTGGTTACATGAGATGTTTGGTATATGCCTGTTAGAAAAAAATTCATAAGCTAATTGCATCTTTTGTTACTTCAGGTTCACAAGCAGGGGATTGCACTTGGTAGATCTGTTGATCTTACGAGGTTCAATAACTATGATGAGTTGATAGCTGAATTGGACCGGTTGTTTGAATTTAATGGTGAATTACTGGCTCCCCAAAAGAATTGGTTGATTGTGTATACTGATGACGAGGATGATATGATGCTTGTTGGAGATGATCCCTGGCAGTAAGGACTCTTTAAATTTTGTTTGAAAAGTTTATTGTCTGTTGTCTTTTGACTCAGATATAGGCATTTGTCTGGGTTTTTCCTGCTGTGGTCTTGTACAACTGGTGACATCGTGTGTGAAACAGGGAATTCGTCGGCATGGTTAGGAAGATTGTTATTTACACCAGAGAGGAGGTACAGAGGATTAAACCAGGCACTTTAAATTCAAGAGTCAATGAAAATCCATCGGGCGTGGAGGGTGAGGATGCTAAAGAAGCCAAACATCTGCCACTTCCTTCAGCATCTAGTCCTTTGAATTGTTAGATTTGGCTTCCTCGGGTTCAAGGTAATTTTCTAGTTGTATAAAGCAAGTTTTTACACTTCTGTCCTTGCATTCCTTAGCTGTAAATCCTGTTCAGATGCCATGAGAGCCCTTTCCCTTGCGTTTAACTATTTTTAGAATGTGGATATTAACAGAAAATTATGTGCTGTCGTTCTTATGTCAGGTTTTGGGTTCAGGCAGCTAGAGAGTGCAATGGCTATTTCAGTTGGTAAGAATGAGATGGGTGCCAGTCTACTACTATTCAAGATGTCAAGTTTGCTGGTATAAAAAATAGATGCAAGAATGATATAATCCAATTTTGGACCTTTTATGGAGCTAGTATTGTATGGTGTCCAGTTATACATAATTTATATATAGCCGCAATGTCTAGCGATACCTGTGCTTTTTTTCTGAACCAAACCATCCCGAACCTTGTACATAACCACCTTACCTTTACCCTACCTCTTAATGTAAGTAAGTTTATACATCATCTAATGGGTTTTTGGGCAAGTCTAGCTCCCTCTTCTCCTAATGTTCCATGTTTTTGGGTTCCGTGGTTCTGGCCATCCCAAAGCGTACTAGCAAATCATTTATCGTGCAAGGACTCCCAGAATTGGTTTCTAACATTGATGTCTATCACAAGTGTTTGTTATAATGTAGGCTCGAGAAGTTGGTGGAGCCTCGGAGGTCATGATTTTAGGCATACAGTGAAAAAAAGGTAAAGAGGTGGGTGGTGGGTGGTTGTGACAGAAGAGTGACCCGTTCTGCTTCTCTTGGGGAACCCAGTAAATAAAGGGGTTTCAGTCGCCTGCATGTGGGTTGCGGGCCAGGGCACCCGTTGGTGAGGGGTTTACATTGATGGGGAACGAGGGGGTGCCCACATGATAAAGATAAGGCAAAAACGAAACTGGGTTTCATTTGTTGCAGCCAATTGACGATATGGAAGTGTCATCTTATCTGATCCAAGGCATGTACTTGATGTTTTCCATCGGATTGGATCAAAGGAATTGGACGGTTGGGAATCTGAGTTTGTCACTCATCTTGCTTTGAATCACTTTTTGCTTCCTTGCCATTTTAAATTTTGGTTTAAGCAGTGGGGATTTCCTGTTCCAAGGACTGCATCTGCTGCTTACCTGGTTTTGTTCTTCCATGGTTTCATGTAGTATCTTGCTTGGTGGATGATGGGAAATTCAACGTGGTCTTAAGTAAAATCAAAGTGTTGCACACTCATTTTATGATAGGCCATGCTTGCTGGTATTATGAGATCCAAATCAGGAACGTTACCGTGAGTATGGTTCATCTTCATCAGTTAACCATGACACACTTGTTTCTTGTAAACATATTAAAAGTACCTCGTGCTATAATAGTTGTAGTTTTTTTTAATTCCACAGGGTAAAAGATTTTACTTGGAAAGTGAAGGCTCTTTTACAATATTTTCCGCGGTGAAATCCCATGGAAAGGACTTGTGTGGCCTGTGTAAAAACAAATTAGAAATCAGGGTAACTAGCTTTGGCAAGACAAATGAACTGTTACAGTGCTAAAGACATGGAGAATAAGTGTGAAAATGTTTCTAAAGGGTAAGTGGAAAGCTCTTTAAATAAACCTTGATTCTCAGAGTTGGATGATCCTTCTTGCTGCAGAGATGAAGACTAGAAAATCTTGTAAATTGAACTCAGCAAGTATATGAGGAGAGGCCAAGTATTGTAAATTGAACAAGCATGGCAAGTCTATATGTGCAAAAGTTTGAATATTCTATGTACGTTGTGGGTTTGATTATTTATTTCAATATAAAATAACATTCGAGCGTTGTTAATGCATGTCTT